>Ga0116152_10000610_pt1 | contig 29201 bp, 32 predicted proteins | sample AD_UKC119_MetaG_FD_89894 | JGI IMG/M metagenome (GOLD analysis project Ga0116152, IMG submission 89894) | Active sludge microbial communities of municipal wastewater-treating anaerobic digesters from Hong Kong - AD_UKC119_MetaG | ecosystem: Engineered > Bioreactor > Anaerobic > Digestate... | reverse complement strand
TCCCCTTTCGGGGGAGGTTGGAGGGGGCATCACCATTCGGCAACAACTGTAACCCCGCCTTTTGGTTTATCCCGGATCTTGACCAGCACCTTTGCATCAAGAGGGAGCAAGAGATCAACCCGGGAACCAAAACGAATAAAGCCCATTTCATCTGTTTGTTTCACATTCATCCCCGGTTGCAGATAATTAATGATGCGCTTGGCCAAAGCCCCCGCAATTTGCTTTACAAGCAGTTCTTTGCCTTCTTTCCGGTAAACAACCGTGTGTCTTTCATTTTCTGTAGATGATTTGGGATGCCATGCTACCAGGTATTTCCCTTTGTGATATTGGCTGTATGCTACTTCCCCGCTAACCGGATTACGGTTTACATGCACATTCAGCGGACTCATAAAGATGGAGACCTGTATACGTTTGTCGGTGAAATATTCATCTGCCTGCACTTCTTCAATAGCTACTACTTTACCATCAGCCGGAGCAATAATAGCATTTTCATTAATCGTCATATCTCTTCTAGGAATCCTGAAAAAAGAAATAATGAAAACAAACAGGCCTGTTGTTAACAGAAAGATCAGCCAGCTGATGATGGGCAATGAAGAACTTAAAAAGTAAAATGAGAAAACATTGATAAGACAATAAAGTAGAGTGCTAACCCCGATGATCCTGAAACCTTCTTTGTGAATGGTCATAAGCAAATATAGGAATGCCTCTGCGGAATTATTAAATAAAGAGTTTTACATATAACCATACAGCCGGAACAGCCAGTAATAAGGAATCAAACCTGTCTAAAAAACCACCATGACCGGGCATTAATGAACCACTGTCTTTCACTCCGGCCATTCGTTTTAGTTTAGATTCTAGAAGGTCACCAAAAGTCCCAAAAATGGAAGATATTAATGCTATAGAACCAGAGAGAAACATCATTGGTCCATACAAATAATTATTGTTAATTGCCGGGAAGACAAGCATTACTATGACAACTGCTAATAGAATGCCACCCACTGTTCCTTCCCAAGTCTTTTTAGGAGAAATCTTTGACAATGGCGTTTTTCCAATAAAAGAGCCAACTATATAAGCCATTGTATCATTGACCCATATACAAGCAATAATTAGAATTGGAAATAATCCTATGCCAAATACAAAAAGAGTGTCATGAATATGAACATCCAAAGCCCGTGAATACAAATTCAACATTAATCCCCAGCTTAGTGATATATACAAAATACCTAATCCAGCAGCTGCAAAACCCTGAGGTTGTACTTTTTTAGATTCATAAATCCCGATCAATGATAAAATAAACCCGGCAATAGATACAGGTAATGAAATACTATGCCTGATACCATAACCCAGCAACTCATACTGATGGCCGCAAAACCAAAGCATCAACCCATACCCGATCAGCATCAGCCCAAGTTTTAAATAAAAATGAAATGAAGTATGATATATCTTTTCAGTGAGTTTCAGATATTCCCACCAACAACCAAAATGAATTACAGAGAATAAAACAAGAAAACTCCAGTGGTTCCATAATAATCCCACCAGCATTACTGCTGCAAATACAATCGCTGTCAGTGTCCTTGTCTGAAATGTTTTCCAGTTAAACGCCATGGATCTATTTTTCAAATGGGGTATTCCTTAAAAGATCATTTACCGGATCAGGCTTTTCATCCATAACAGGCTTTGGCGATCTTTTTATAAAAATAACCAGCAATGCAATGACCAACGGCAATGCCAAAAAGCCCCAATAAGCCATATCACCGGCTTCACTCATAGCTTCATCAACGGGTTTACCTTGTTGCTTATAAGCGTAAAGCATAACAAGTGCAATTGCATTATTGAGAAAATGAGCCAGAATACTTAGCCATAATCTGCCCGAGTAATGATAGATGACGCATAAGATCAGTCCAAGAAATAACCGGGGTAAAAATCCATACCAGGATAAATGTGCTGCACTGAAAATCAGGCTGACAGTAATAATAGAAACCCATGGGTTATTAGTAGCCCGGTTAAGGAAATTCTGAAATCCGCCCCTGAATAGAGCTTCTTCGCAAAAAGCGGGCAGTAATGCCATGATGAGAAGAGATATGATAAGCTGACCGATATTGTTTAACCCGATAATAGCTTCCATTTGCTGCATATACTCATCTTCCATATTATCAAACCGCAGTTTCAAAGAATCAGGTAAAGGGATCTGCTGATTTAAATAACCTAATGATCCCGATACAAATAGAGCAGAGATCATAACAAGAATGACCAGGCCTGCCTGCTGCGATGTAATTTTTCCGGGAAAGCCCATCAAACGGGATGGTTTTCGGCTTAATAAAAAGGCAGTAAAAACAGCGGGTAATAAAAAGCCGATCAGCATAGTGATCACCTGTATTACTTTATATGCATCTGCAAAAGCCGGATTCGTCATATTCTTTTCCATATCCAGGAAGCTTGTACCCGTCATTGCTTTCCACACCGGAATGCTGATGATGGAAGCCAGTATAATACTGGCAACAGTAAAGGCGATAAGCATAAAAAACCCGGCAGTATAACTCAATCCTTTGGCATGTTTATCGTACATAAACTATGGCGATTAAAATGTAATTTTGCTGTTCTTTTTTCAAAGTGGTAAAGATAGGCAACATACAACTTCCTGATTTTCCGTTGTTACTGGCACCCATGGAGGATGTGAGTGATCCCCCTTTCCGTGCTGTATGCAAGGATAATGGCGCTGACCTTATGTATACAGAATTCATTTCATCTGAAGGCCTGATACGGGATGCGATCAAAAGCAGAAAAAAACTGGACATTTTTGATTACGAACGTCCTGTTGGCATACAGATCTTTGGGGGCGATGAGGAAAGCCTGGCCCTCGCAGCTAAAATTGTAGAAGTTACCAATCCCGATCTGCTCGACATTAATTTCGGTTGCCCGGTTAAAAAAGTAGCACTAAAAGGCGCTGGCGCTGGTGTGTTGAAAGATATTGACCTTATGGTGAGATTAACCTCAGCCGTTGTAAGATCCACTTCATTACCCGTAACGGTAAAAACAAGGTTGGGCTGGGATGACAATACAAAGAACATTGAAGAAGTAGCGGAACGTTTGCAGGATGTCGGTATTAAGGCATTAGCCATTCACGGTAGAACCAGGACACAGATGTATAAAGGTGAAGCTGACTGGACACTGATCGGTAAAGTAAAGAATAACCCCCGCATACAAATTCCCATTTTTGGTAATGGAGATATTGACAGTCCTGAAAAAGCTTTGGAGTATAAAAACAGGTACGGCGTTGATGGGATCATGATCGGGAGAGCTGCGATTGGCTATCCATGGATTTTCAACGAGATCAAACATTTTTTTAGAAACGGTGAGCATCTTGCCCCGCCTACTGTTGCAGACAGGGTAGCCGTTTGCCGCAAACACTTAAATCTTTCTTTACAATGGAAGGGGCCTGTTGTAGGTATCAATGAAATGCGCAGGCATTATGCTAATTATCTGAAAGGACTACCCAATATAAAAGAGTTTCGGAACCGGCTGGTCAGGCTAAATACGGAGGAAGAGATCAATGAAGTATTGAATGAAGTAATTGCAGCTTACTCAGGATTCCGGATTGAAAAAGCACCAATTGAATTGATCAATTACCATGAAAAGTGCCCGGTATAAAAAACAAATACCTCAGCTTAGTTAGTTAACAAGAAACTTTACAGACCTGTTAACCTCATCACCACTTAACCGAACAAGATAGACACCTGCAGCCAGTCCATCTGTTGACAGCACAAACCGATTTCCTGATGTTTGCGTTTGCTGCCGGATCAGTTTTCCATTTGTATCAGTTACTGTAATTACATGGGCAGATGCAAAATTTGCCGATAAGGTTATTACTACCGGTGTTCCTTTATTTACAACTGTTGGCCTGATATCTAATAAAGCGGATCCATCAAACTTAACTTGCCTTATATCTGAGTAGGTGAATCGCTGATCAATATCAGTCATTTTGAGACGGTAATATATTCTATCTCCACTTAAGGCGGCATTTACATCTACATACTGGTATTGATGAGCAAGAGATAAATTACTTCCCGGAATTACAGCTATCGTAACAAAATCAATTCCGTTCTTACTTTGCTGCACTTCATACTCTTTAAAATTAACTTCATTTTCTGCTACCCAGTTTAAAATAGCATCATTGCGTCTGCTCGCCACTGTAAAATTGGTGAGCTGTACCGGTAAAAGAATACAACTGTTTCCGAACTGAGGCACCTGTGCTGTTGTGGTACTTTGAATGAGAACCCCGACAGCACCTGCAGAAGCGCCAAAATTGCCCCCACCGGCAGTAGTACCAGCAGTGCCACCAGTTACTGAAGTAGAGCCATTGAGTGTACCGTTTGAATATACTACGCCACCACCAGCTCCGCCACCCGGCCCATGCTGAGCTCCTCCACCTGTATTCGTGCCACCGTTTCCACCCCTGGCCAGTACTGTTACATTAGAATGTCCGCTACCTGAGAACACCAATGCACTTCCACCGGCCCCGCCGCCACCACTTCCATCATTGGAAACAGTATTATTTGCATTTGTACCGCTAACATTGATTGTTCCCGTACTTATTATACTATTTGCAAAAAGCAGAACAATGCCACCACCAGCGGCACCGCTGGATGCGAAACCACTTCCGGGTGTACCTGTACCATTGTTTGTAGTGCCTGCGCCACCTCCGCCGCCCATAACAAGTCTCCTTGCTGTATTTTGAGCAAAGCTGGCCCCCGGTTCACCTCCACGGGTTAGATTACTGCTCCATGCATTTCCTCCTTTACCACCAGCACCACCATTTCCGCCGCCGCCACCACCGGTATTCTGATCATTTGCTCCCGGATTTCCATCTGTACCGCCTCCACCGGCATTACCCGGAGCACCTTGGCCCTGACTTCCATTAGGATAACCTTCTACTCCTGTATTAAGAATTGTCCCATTATTATTTAAATACTGAGGTGTACCCGAAATACCCTCCCCCTTAGCTCCATTTGTATTTATCGATGCAGCCGTTCTATAATCTGTATTGGCGCCTGCCCCTCCGCTCAACTGCCTTGATGCACCTCCTCTGAATCCTGTGCCGGAGGCACTAAGACTAAATGAATTAAAACTGAAATTATTCCTGGCATAAACTACCAACACACCCCCTGTAGTACCATTCCAGTTGGGCGCTGAAAGATTAGCCGTTAATGTAGCATTAAAATAAACCGGGAACCTGATAACCTGAAACCTGTATTGGCCAAAGGTTCCATAATTAGCGTTGGAATATGAATTAACCGTACCGGATGAGATTGTCAGCGTACCGCCCCCCAATCCAACACTGTTCGTTGCAATGGCAAACTCCATGTTTCCAGCCCTGTTATTTGCATTGTTCAAATAGCCATTGCCAAAACCACCCGATACACCATTACCATAACTGTTTGTATTAGCACTGTTGATTTCCGTTCCCTGCATTTGAATAATTAAAACAAGATCTCCGGCGGTAATGGCCGTGGACCCCGATGCAGCCCCAACCGTAATACTTGTTGAACCTACGGTAACTGTACCTTGTCCCGGATAATAAGTATTCGGATTAGTGCCCACCGAGGAATTACCAAAGCTGGGGCAGGTTTGAGAAAAAAAGATAAAGGGGATTGCTATAAAATTGAGGGTGAGAAACAGTTTTTTCATGCCGAAATCAGGTATTTAATTTTTTGCTGATTAACCTTCGAGGATCATTTAGTTAAGGCGCAAAACTAAGTGTATTCACTTAGAAAATTAAATTTTCATTGATAATTCTGATATCAGGTCATTTTAATTTTCATTGCCTTCATCAACCCGTAAATTGACACCAGCATCCAGGTGGCCTCCAGTATCACAAATGGCCAGTAATTGATCAGCAAAGAAGCATAGCAGGCCAATCCGGCACCTACCACATTCATTACGAAATAAGATTTACCATCAGCTTTTATTAATTTTTCTGTGGCAAGAAAATAGGCGACTAATATCAACCCAACACCAATTGTGCCTATAAGATCATTATATGTCATACAGTTTATTTTTTTGATAGTTGATCGATCAGTTGTTTGTAATTGCAGCAATAATTTCATTATCCAGTGGCGAAACAGATGGGCCAAAATAATTCATCAATACACCTTCTTCATTCACCAGGTATTTTGAAAAATTCCATTCGGGTTGCTGGGAGCACCAGCCATTTTGTTCCGGATCCGTCAACCACTGGTAAACCAGGTTTTGATCAGGTATTCTTTTTACAGCTGATTTTTTCATAAGGGTAAAACTGATATAATAATTCTTCATGCAAAACTCTGCTATTTCTGCATCTGTACCTTTTTCCTGTTCTTTAAAATCATTGGCCGGGAATGCAAGAACTACCAAACGATCTTTATACTGTTCATAAAGTTCCTGCAATTGCTGGTATTGATGAGTGTATCCGCAATCGCTGGCCGTATTTACCAATAATACTTTTTTACCTCTAAACTTGTTGAACTCCAAAGTATGTCCGCTATTCATAGCAGCAAATAGTGCATAAAACGACACCGAGGGAGTTTTATCTTTTCCTGATAATCTCTTTGTTCCCCTGTTAATTTTATTTTGAATCCACATTAGTACAGGATAAAAAAATTTTAGAATTTTTCTTCTCATCGCCATAATCTTTAAACAATAAAGGGATACAATGGTTTATTATCGCATCAATCGTTTTAATAATCCAAGCCTCCCTTTCAGGGGGGGATATTTGATAGATGGATCAAACCAAACCGGTGTTCTCATCATCGCTTTCCAATGAGTAAATGTTTCAAATGTCTTTTTCCCGTGATAAGAACCAATGCCACTTTGCCCAATGCCCCCGAAAGGAAGATGCGGATTCGTAAAATGCAAAGCCGTATTATTTACGCAACCTGCTCCGAACTGTACTGCTTCGATCCATTCTTTTTCTTTTTGTTTACTGTTGGTAAATACATAAAATGAAAGTGGTTCGGGATTACGATGAATAATTTTCAGCGCTTCTCCCTTATCCCTAAATGTAAATACAGGAAGTATGGGACCAAAGATCTCCTCTTGCATCAGTGGCGAATCCAATGATACATTATCTAAAATTGCCGGAGCAATAAATAGTTGTTCCCTATTATGGCTACCGCCAGCAATTACCTCTCCTTGCGACAAATAACTGATCAATTTATCAAAGCGGTTCTCATTAATGATCTTACAATATCCATAAGCACCCTCTGTATTTTCTCCGTAGAACTTTTTAATATTCTCCCTGATCAGTTCAATGAGTTTATCTTTTATATCAGCATGTATCAATAAATAATCTGGGCAAACACACATCTGGCCTGCATTGGAAAATTTCCCTAATGCAATTCGTTTTGCCGCCACTTTCAGGCTCGCATCCTTTTCTACAATACAGGGTCCCTTACCTCCTAATTCCAAAGTAACCGGAACCATTTCTTTCGCAGCGAGTTGATATATTATTTTTCCAACAGGGATGCTGCCTGTATAAAAAACATGATCAAACCTGAAATTATTCATCATTGCCGGTACAATTTCTGAACCCTTGCCTTCAACCAGCATAACATGCTTTTCATCAAATGCTTCTTTAATGATCTTTTTGAGAACATCCACCGTGGCAGGCGCATGTTCACTGGGTTTCAGCACTACACAATTTCCTGCGGCAACAGCCCCTACAAGGGGTAGCAAAGCAAGCATAAGAGGAAAGTTCCAGGGGCCTATTACCAATACTACACCTAAAGGAGAAGGATAAAGATATCCTGAGGATGGAAAGTTGACCAGGTTGGCTCCTTTTTTTATAGGTTTCATCCATCCCTTCAACCGTTTCAGCATGTAATTGATCTCCTGGATCAGCAATCCATTTTCAGTAAACCATGATTCTTCCGGGATTTTCTTGAGATCAGCATATAAAGCATCATAAATTTCCTTTTCATTCCTGATCAATACATTTTTGAAATTTACCAATTGCTCCTTCCTGAAAGAATATGACCGGGTTGCTCCACTTTTGAAATACTCCTGCATTGTTGCCAGTCTGGTTATATCTGTCATTAAGATTAATTTTATCTCAAGTTAACAAAACAGGTGCATCATGACGGATGAATACTTTATGACGCAGGCCCTGAAGCAGGCCAAGATCGCCTTTGAAGAGGATGAAGTGCCTGTGGGTGCCGTTGTAGTGATCAATGATAAGATCATTGCCAGAGGACATAATATGACCGAAAAACTTAATGATCCTACTGCTCATGCTGAAATGATTGCCCTCACTTCAGCCTTTAATCAACTAGGATCCAAATATCTGCCCGAAGCCACTCTTTATGTTACCATCGAACCCTGCCTGATGTGTGCCGGCGCTACTTACTGGAGTAAGATCGGCAAGATCGTTTATGGTGCAGACGATGAGAAGAATGGCTACAAAAGAATTTCCGGACCAAACTGGGCCTTTCATCCATCAGCAGTTTTGATTCATGGCGTTTTAAAAGATGAATGCGGCCAGCTAATGAAGGATTTCTTCAAACAAAAGAGATAAGCCATTAAAGTATTTTCGAAATAAGAAACAATTCATTCTCTCCGCAAAATATTTAAACTCTGTCTTCTTACTTTTGTTATTCCTATAGAATACGTTAATCATTTAAATAAATTCAAGTTATGGCATTTACATTACCGGCATTACCATATGCTCACGACGCATTAGAACCACATATTGACACTTTAACAATGCAAATACATCATGGTAAGCACCACCAGGCTTATGTTGACAACCTGAACAAGGCTATTGCAGGAACAGATAATGAAAATAAATCTTTAGAAGAATTAGTTGCATCTGCAGGGGCTATTTCACCTGCCGTTCGAAATAACGGAGGCGGTCACTGGAATCACAGCTTTTTCTGGGAAAGTCTTGCTCCAAATGCAGGAGGAAGTCCATCAGGAAAACTGGCAGATGCTATTAATGATGCCTTTGGTTCATTTGATGCTTTCAAAGAAAAATTTGCTGCTGCAGGAATGACCCGTTTTGGCAGCGGATGGGCCTGGCTGATCGTTAAAGATGGAAAACTGGAAGTAACTTCTACTCCAAACCAGGATAATCCATTGATGGATGTTGCAGAAGTAAAAGGGACTCCTCTGCTTGGTGTAGATGTATGGGAACATGCTTATTATCTTAAATACCAGAACAAAAGGGCTGATTACCTTGCTGCATTCTGGAATGTTGTGAGCTGGGATAAAGTAGCCGAAAGGTTTTAATAAAAAATAGCTAACATAAAAAAGGTGGTCATTTACATGATTACCTTTTTTATGCCTTAATTATGGTACGGGGTCATATCCACTGCTACCCCACGGATGGCACTTACTGATCCTCTTTATTGCCAGCCACAATCCCTTAAATACCCCATACTTTTTTAATGCTTCTGCTGCATAATGCGAGCAGGTAGGAGTAAACCTGCATTTGGGGCCTATCCACGGAGAAATGATCAACTGGTAAATTTTGATCAAAAGAATGAACGGCAAACCCAATATGCGGAGGAATGTTTTCAACTCTTTGATAGTTTTTCTTCAAGTTTAGCAATGACTGTCAAAACTCCTTTATGAACTTCTTTATAAGATAACATTTCACCTGAAGTATAAATAATAAAAACAAACAGGCTACTTTCTTCAGATGTCAACTTCTCTTTCAAAGAAGCGATCTGTACCCGCCAGGATTCTTTTATCAATCGTTTTATCCGGTTTCTGTCTACCGCTTTTCTAAAAAATTTTCCGCTTACTCCCACACCAATTTGCAATTCAGATTTTCCGGTCTTTTCTGCCTGAAAAAAAATCCGGAAAGGAAAAACAGTAAATCTCTTGCCATCTTTAAAAATGGCTTCTATCCGTTTTCTGCTTTTAAGCCTTTGATCTTTTCCCAGTGTTTGTTTTGCAGGCATTATTGGTACAAAAATAAAACAGCCCCCCGATGTTTCGGGGAGCTATTAATAAGTAAACCCATCCGGTTTTATCGGGGCGGATTATTTTAATTTTCTCTCATCAGAAACTGACAGCTTGTGACGGCCTTTGGCACGGCGGCTGGCCAACACTTTACGGCCATTCGCTGTTTGCATACGCTTACGAAAACCATGTACTGTTTTACGGCGCTTACGATGAGGTTGAAATGTACGTTTCATAATATTTTCTCTTTTTCACTTTTTGAAATACGGACCGGGAGAACAGTCCTGGATTCAGTTTTCCGCCAGATCACCACATCTGCCGGTTTGTGAAAGGACGGCAAAGGTAAGGCATTGTAACCACAAAGCCGAATGATATTCGACTTTTCAGAAAAGCATTGATTCCCAAGCCTTATAGTATAACATGTTATAGATCAACATGTTTAGAGGATATCTGTTCACCATAAAATATGCTGGCATGATTGTCAAAATCGCCGGTGGCATCAGTTGTAAAAAACTCCCTTCTTCCATTCTTGCTGCACTTTCCTTCTATTTCAGGATGGCGAAGCAAATAATCTGCAAGGCTTTCGGCTACAATTTCTCCCTGCGATATAAGTTTTACACCCTGGGGTAAATAATTTTCAATTTTCTCCCTCAACAAAGGGTAATGTGTGCATGCTAATAGCAAAACATCTATTGATTGTCCTTTACTCAAAATAGAATGAAGGTTTTTTTGTACAAAGAAGTCAGCCCCTGTTGTATTATGTTCATTATTCTCAATTAACGGAACCCACATGGGGCAAGCTTCCTGGTATATTTTTAAATCAGGAAAAAATTTCCCGATCTCCATGGGGTATGACTCGGAGGCTACCGTTCCATTTGTGGCAAGCACCCCTGCTTCACCTGTTTGGGAAAGATCACCGATTATTTCTGCGGTAGGTCTTATTACCCCCAAAACTCTTTTAGCAGGATCTATTCCAGGCAGATCATTTTGCTGTATAGTTCTTAATGCTTTTGCCGAAGCTGTGTTACAAGCCAGGATAACCAGGGGGCAACCCTGATCAAAAAACCATTTCACACATTGCAATGTATAGTGGTATACTGTTTCGTAAGAACGGTTACCATACGGAGATCTGGCATTATCGCCCAGGTAGATATAATCATAACGGGGCATTTTTTTGACGATCTCTTTTAAAACAGTCAAGCCACCATAACCTGAATCAAAAACTCCGATGGGATACTGAGAACTCATATTACAAAAATAACCCCGGCAGCATTGCCGGGGTTATAAATGATGTAGTAATTATTTTCTTACTTATTGGCCGGCTTAGCACCAGCTCCGGTATTGCTTTGTGGTAATTTGATCTTTAGCTCATCCAATACAGCCAATGAAATATCATCGGCCTCCGGCGCAACAACAAATGTATCTGTTGACATAATATGGGTATACCCTTTCTTTTTAGCTACAGCTTCTATCGCAGCCCTTGCTTTAGCATAATAAGGTCTTAAGAATTCCTGTTGCTTGAACTGAAAAACCTGTTGAATATATTGATCTGCACCATCCAATTGTTGTTTTAATGATTGCAGGTCTTTGAGGATAATATCTCTAACTGATTTAGCTTTCGTGGTATCGGCATAATCCTGTAATTTCTTGGCGTACTCCTCCTGTTTGTATTCTATATCAGGCATAATAGAATCCCGAACAAATTGCTGACCAACTGTATCAATATTTACTTTATCCTGCGCTAATTCAGGCATTACGGATACGATGTCATCAATCCTGACATACCCGATCTTTACTTGTGCTTCGGCAAATCCCGACATCAGGATGCCGGTTGCTACTAATACTGCTGTAATGATTCTTTTCATTTTTATTTTATTGTTGCTTTATTAGATTCACTAAAAGGGATATTCGTTGCCCTTTTTATTTTTTTTAACAATTACCGGATACCCAATTCTTTTAGAACATCTTCGCTCTTATCCAGTTTTGGGTCGGCAAAGATAATGGTAATTCCCTCACTTTTATCTAATACAAAATCATAGCCCCGTTGTACTGCAATCTTTTGTATTGCATTATATACCTTATCCTGTATGGGCTTGATCAACTCTTGCCTTTTCTTGAACAGATCTCCCTCAAAACCAAATCTTTGACGCTGCAGATCCCGCAACTCTTTCTCAAGGTTAAAGAGCTGGTCCTCTCTTTTTTGCTGTAATTCCTGGGTAAGCATTACTTGCTCAGCCTCATAGTCCTTATACATCTTGTCAAGTGTAGCTTGTTTATTATCAATTTCTTTTTGCCAGGTATCAGCCACACCATCCAGTTGCTGTTGGGCCGTTTTATATTCCGGCATTTTATCCAATATATACCGGGTGTCAATAATGGCATATTTCTGTGCAAACAGTCCGGTTGCAAAAAACAATAATCCAAGTGCAAGGGCAGTAATCTGTTTCATGATTAATATTTTATGTAATGATTTATTCTGGTTCAAAACCAAGCATGAAGGTAAACCGTGAAGCGTTTTTCAGGCCTTGTCCCGGTTGTATTCTGTCAATCCCTACGCCATAGTCAAATCCAAGTAGACCAAACATTGGCAGGAAGAAACGCATACCTACACCCACACTACGACGAAGTCTGAATGGATTGTATGTTTTATAATTATACCAGCCATTGGCAGCTTCAAAAAAGCCAAGGGCATATATGGTGCTGCTAGGATTTGTTACCAATGGGAAACGAAGTTCCAGTTGATATTTATTGAAAATAGTAAAGAAGTTTTGCGCATTTTGATTATCCGGGTTTACAGTCGGATCAGAAGATTGATAAACCGGATATCCTCTATGGGCGATGATATCATATCCTAACAATCCAAAGTTGTTAGTAAGGCCCGCATCACCCACCTGGAATCTCTCAAATGGTGAATAATCAAGTTTCCGGTTATAACGCCCCATAAAGCCATACTTAGCAGCAAGTTTTAAAACAAACTGCCTGTTCTTCTCCGCACCTAAAGGCTGCCCGATCGGCACATACCACTCAGCATTAAAACGCCACTTATGGTACTCCGGATTTTTATACGGGTCTTCGTCATTAACAATATCCGGATTAAATAATGAGTAAGGAGGAGTAAACTGAACTGTAGCTAAGAAGTTTGATCCGCTCGTTGGGAAAATCGGATTAAATACGGATGAACGCTGTAAGCCGATCTTAAAGCTCAGGTTGTTTGATGTTCCGGTTGGGCTTGTATTAGGAAAAATACCATAATTCTTTCTCTTATACTGTGTAAAATTCAAAGTATAAATGATACTGAAGAAATCGTCAGGCCATTTCAATTGCTTACCTAAGCCAATAGAAAATCCTGTTGTCTTAAGATACTGTGAGTCTGATTGCTCACGGGTAATTCTTCCCGTAAAAGGATCGTATGCATTGGAATACTTACTGCTATTAAAACCGAGGGTAAGGGAATTTCTTTTCTTTCCACCCAGCCATGGCTCGGTAAATGAAGCACTGTATGAACGATAAGCTCTTCCGTTAGATTGCACTCTAAGACTCAACTTTTGTCCGTCACCGGTTGGAAGCGGATCCCATGCAGATTTTTTCCAAATGTTCTTAATTGAGAAGTTATTAAAGGTAACACCAAGTGTACCGGTAAGTCCGATACCGCCACCCCAACCGGCAGAAAGCTCAAGTTGGTCAGATGATTTTTCTTCCAGTGTCCAGTTAATATTTACCGTACCATCATCCTGGTTTGGCACCACACCGGGGTTAATGGTTTCCTGGTTAAAGTAGTTCAGATTTGCCAACTCCCTTTGTGAACGGATAAGATCACTACGGCTAAATAGCTCTCCCGGCACTGTTCTTAATTCGCGGCGGATAACATGATCTTTCGTTCTATCATTACCGGATATAGTTACTTCTTTTATTCTTGCCTGTGGTCCTTCGGTTATACGTATCTCATGATCGATAGTATCATTATATACAGCAGTCTCTACCGGCTCCACACGGAAGAACAGATAACCGTCGTCCATATATAAACCACTGATATCACCACCTTCCTGGGAAAGCTCTTTCCCTAATCTTTTATTTAATATGTCAATATTATAAATGTCGCCTTTGTTTATACCCAGTAATACATTTAAAACAGAATCTGAATACTTGGCATTTCCCTTCCAGGTTATATTTCCGAAATAATATTGCCTCCCTTCAGATACTTTAAGATCTACGTTAAGATTTCCATCCCGTACATACTGGGTATCTTCCAGTATTTGTGCATCCCTGTAGCCTATTGAGTTGTAATAATTCAATACACCTTCTTTGTCCTGGTCATACTTCTTTTGATCATATTTGGCTCCGCTGAATAATTTGAACCGGAAATATGGATCAAGAAGACGCTTGGTTTTTGACAGTGAAAGAAAACCCCAGTCTTTCATATAATTTTTAAATGAATACGGTTTTACTTCCCCGTATGGGCTGTTGGTTTTATGCGGGAAAAGAGTAAGCTTGGTCATTTCTTTGGTTCCCTTCATCTGCTTTTTCAGCCGTAAACCATCTACGTTTTGATTACCAAAGAAATTAATGTTGTTGACTTTAATTTTTTCTCCTTTATCAACATAAATAAACAGGGCTGTTGAATTAGCATAAGAAGTGTCTGGTTTCTCCTCAATTCTAACCGTCACATTCCGGTATGCTTTGTCTGCATAATACTTGGTTACCTGTTCAGTTATTACCCTCCTTGTATTTTCAGTAATAATTGTCTGTTTTGCCAGGTTAACTTTTCCAAGAAGATCTTCTTCCTCCGTCTTCTTTACTCCAAAAAATTTATAGTCACCTAACCGGGGTCTTTCCTGGAGATTTATTTCGATCCAGACCTTATCGCCTTCAACACGGGTAACATAGATCCGGATATTAGAAAAGAATTTCTGACGCCAAAGGTTTGCTATAGACTTGGCAAAAATATCATTGCCGGGATGAACGAATTTATCGCCCGGAACAAGGTTTGCAATTGAATAAACGATTGCAGTATCGAGGTACTTTGTACCTGTGATCTTTACATCTGCAATAGTGTACTCACGGGGAATAGTAGCTTTTTCCCATTCTATCAATTTGGGATCAACCGAGGTTGGATTAGTAGTATCGTCCTGGGCTTTTAACGACGGGGCAAAAAGGATTCCAATGATCAGCAGTACACAAAATCTGGGTAAAAAATGTCGCATAGTCTCTATTCGGGTCAGTTTTTTGGTTTTGGTAAATGTGCTGATCTATTGATTATGTGTGCATTACAGTTCTATAATTATAACGGATAAGCCGGCAAATTAAAAGGAAATATCGAAAGTGTTTGTTAAAAGAAGTCATGATTTTACTACCTCTGTAAGCTGATCACTTGTTTTACCGAATCTTCTTTCCCTTGCCTGGTAGTCCAAAATAGCTTCATATAAGTTCTCTTTTCTGAAATCAGGCCAGCGGACCTGTGTAAAATACAGTTCAGCATAGGCCAATTGGTATAACAAAAAGTTACTGATCCGGTACTCCCCACTGGTCCTTATCATCAGTTCAGGATCTGGGAACTGGCTGGTGCTAAGAAATCGCTGAAGTGTGTCCTGGTCAATTGCTTCAACACTTAATTTATTCTCTTTGACTTCGTGGGCTATATTTTTTACCGCATTTAGTAGTTCCCACCTGCCACTATAGCTTAATGCCATTACAAGATTAAGCCCGGTATTATTTTTAGTGATCCCCAGCGCCTCATTGAGTTCATTTTTGGCATACTCTGGCAGCATACTCATATCTCCTATTACATGAAGCCGGATATTATTCTTATTCAAGCTTTCTACTTCCTTGCGGATCGTATTGACAAGGAGTTCCATCAACCCTACCACTTCGTATTCGGGCCTATCCCAATTTTCTGTTGAAAATGCGTAAAGGGTGAGATACTCTATTCCCAGTTCTGCAGCTCCTTCAACAATATTCCGAACGCTTTCAACCCCATGAAAATGACCATAAAGCCGATCTTCCCCTTTTTCCTTGGCCCAACGCCCATTACCATCCATAATAATGGCTATATGCTTAGGTAATTGCTCCTTATTTATCTTTTCCAGCAGATCAGACATTTGTAGCCCTTTTTCGGGGCACAAAGGTATCAAAGTTTTTCGGGTATTCTAAAGCAAAGGCCAGACAACATCGATTTTAAGTTTTGGGAAATTACTAAGGCATAAATGATTGATAATAAATTACAAGTGGCGAAAAATCTACTTCTTTCCCTTAAAAGATCAAGTTTCATTTGATACCTTTGTAGACTTTTGCATATAATTTCAATTAACTAACATTCGTTAGTAATATAATAATCTGTATGATCCATTTGAACATTAATAACGAAACAAGCAAGCTTAGATCTGTAATCCTTGGGATTGGTACAAGTATCGGTGAGCCGGGTAATAATAATCCAAAGTCAAAATTTCATCTAGAAAATGGCACCTTCCCAACCGAGATAGAAATTCAAAAAGAGATAGCACAATTTGAACAGGCATTTCTTGACAATGGAGTAAAACTTTACAGGCCCAAGAATATTGATAACCTGTACCAGATCTTTACCCGGGATATTGGTTTTGTTATTGGTGATACATTCTTCATTTCAGTTATGATCGATGCCAGGAAACCTGAGATAGACGGGATCGCTGAAATTTTATCACAAATTGACCCTTCAAAAATTGTTGATATCAGAAAAGAAGATAGCGGTATTCAAATTGAAGGTGGTGATATAATACTTTGGGATGATTATATTTTGGTTGGTAAAAGTTTGCGAACAAATGATAAGGGGTTTGCGTTTTTAAAAAGACGTTTTCCTGATAAAAAAGTAGTGCAGATCCCTGTAAAATCCAGTACGAATCACCTGGAAAACGTTTTGCATCTTGACTGTGCATTGCAACCTGTGGGCCATAACAGTTTGATACTATACCGGGATGGCATCTTAGATCTCAATGGCATCAAATCAATTATTGAAATTCTGGACGACAAGAAAATACCTTTGGAAAATGTAATTGAAGTAAACCAAAGCCAGGCCTACCGAATGTTCCCCAACATATTCTCCATTTCAAAGGATATTGTTATAATGGAAAGAAAATTTGTTGAACTTAAATTCAGGTTGAAACAATTAGGCCTCCAGGTAATTGAAGTTGACTATTCGGAAACTTCAAAATTGAGCGGTTTGTTCCGTTGTTCGACATTACCATTAGAAAGGGAAGAGTAAAATTGGACACTCTTTTCTACTTAGCTGTCGGACACTTGTATGATTGCAGGTTAAAAGTCAGGTGAAACATAGCTGTTACAAACTGATCTTTTTGCTTACTGTTTCCCCGCTGACGACCCGGAACTCCGATAGGCTCTCCCAACTCATAGGATCTGTCGCTTAACAGTAAACCGTTTGATGCGCTTCCGTCGGGATTAGGTGGAAAAACAGCCGGATCAACGTAGGTCTTACTAACATCATCAAGATAATCTGTATTGGTAAACCGATGCAATACTTCAAAAGCAATATTGAACCGATCATTCAGTGCATATTTAATTCCGCCTCCAAAAGGTATACTTATAGCCATAGAGCCGTAAGGCTTTCTATCTGGATATAAACTACTGCCCTGACCTTCAGTACCGAGAGGTCTTAAAAAGATCTTTTCTCCTTGTAAATAAGCATAAGGATCATAGCTAAAAATGCCTACTCCAAGTGTAACGTATGGCGTAAAGCTATATTCCGGCTCTCCGGGCATAAACCGGAAGAAATTGAAATCTCCCTGGAGTGAAAGCTCCCATACCTTGCTATTGAAGCTCAGGTTACGGGTGTACATATATTGATTATGCGTATTATACTGGTCTGAATAACCTAATTGGGCAAAAGATGCGCCAATACGGGCGGCTATGTAGTTGCCGAAATTTTTCCGAAAGAAAATTGTGGCGGCCATTTTAGCCCTGTTAAGCTTACTACGGGTATTTAAATCGCCGAAATAGTGGCCTGCGCCAACTCCTATGCCAAACTCACCTTCCTGCACCACAGCATCTTGTGCCAGCAGGCAGTTATTTGAACTAATGGTAAAAAAAGTGAATATGGCTATTACTAAAATCCTCTTCGTCATAACTTATTAAATAGTCCGGAAATAATAGAACGATAAAAATAGCATTTTCTTTTGTGGAAGGGCAATTTAATTACGTTTATCCAGCCCCCAGGTAAGCTTATTCCGAAGGGTCTTCAGAAAATTATTTTCCCTTAATCTTACAAGGCTTATATCAAAATTCTCTTTTCGTACAGCCAGTTGTACATTTTTACTGACAAGTTCTCTGCGGGAATCCAAAGAACAAATGATATCATCAGATCGGCTTTCTATTTCGAATGAAATAATATTATCATCAGGAACAACAATGGGTCTTACATTAAGGTTATGTGGTGAAACTGCTGTGATAACAAAACTTCCTGATTCAGGGAATACAACAGGACCATTACAACTAAGGGAATAGCCGGTAGATCCGGTTGGAGTTGACACAAGCAAACCATCTGCCCAGTAAGAATTTAAAAATTCCCCATTTAAATATGCATGGATCTTGATCATTGAATCGACATCCCGTTTGTGAATAGCAAATTCATTTAATCCATAAGGCACATTACCAAACAGCGGAACATTGGCATCCACATGTATCATTGTTCTTTTATCCAATATGTAGGACCGCTTAGAAATAGCCTTCACTGCCTCATCTACCTCATTTTTACCAATACTTGCCAAAAACCCCAGCCTGCCAAAATTCACTCCCATGATGGATATCTTTTTATCCCGTACTAATGTGATGGTATCCAGTAAAGTACCATCGCCTCCAAGGCTGATAATAAATTCAATTTCTTCAGTAAGCTGATCTGATGTGGAGAAAACCGAAGTTGTGGAAGGTAGCTTAATCCGATGCTGGATCTGTTCAAAGTAATGCTGCGCAACAACAGGCTCAATTTTTTCTTTCTCCAAAGCACTAAAGAACAATTGAACATCATCCTGTTGATCGTCTTCAAAAATCCTGCTGTAAATGGCTGCCTTCATTTTTTAAAAAATGGTCTTCTTATGTAAAAATAATCCGTTTTGTCCTAACTGATTAAATGACCACTCCAGTTTAAAAACAACATCATAAAATGATAGAATGTCGATACCAATACCGCTTGAATACAGCATTTTATTTGACAGGGTGTTTTGACCTGGCTGTGGATTATGTACATATCCTGCATTACCGTAAATCTTCCCAAATATTCTAAATGGAATGTATTCTGCCTGTTTTCCTTTTCTTTCTGAACCTGGAATTCTTATTCTGAAATTGAAAATTTCCCGGGCCAATGTAGTTTTTATAAATCCGCCCGCCACACCATCTGTTACATAATACTCATACCCCTGTAAATAAACATCACCATACCCAAAAAGACGTTGCGTATAATAAGACTGCCTGAAAGGTAATTTCAACCCACCGAATGTATTCAGGTTTATAAATGTCTTTCGCATTATCGGCCAGCTTGCCTGGGCCTTTACATTAAGCTCCCAAAGGTCTATTCCTTTACCAAAACCTTTTTTGGCAAAATTGATTTGTGCAGCATACCCTTTTATAGGATAAGGAATATAGTCAAGATTGTAATAAACCATTTTGTAAAAGATCTCCGGATATGCAACACTTTTATGTGCCCCGTTGAAATAACCAGGGTTTAATTTGGTGATCGTATCATGCACCTGCTCCCGGGTAAATCCTACGCCAAAACTATGACGGGTTTTGATGGCCCTGCGATATGACACTTCTGCTTTTGTAGAAAAAAAATTTCTTACATATTCATCCTGTCTTAAAAAAACTTGTTTATCATTTATTGTATTATAGTTCATTTCCCGGTTCTTCCCGGCGGATAAACTGATAACTCCACCCCATTTCATTCTTTTGTCAAAATAAAGCCTGTCATACTCCAATGAAATTTGTTTGGTATAACCATTAATGAGATACAATTTCAATTTATCGTTTCTGCCAGTTGTATTGTTGTAAAGTAATTTTATACCATAGTTAACCCTTTTCAGGCTTCCTTTTTGTTCTACCAGCCATTGGTTCAGGTTTCTGTCAACTGGTCTGAAATAGGGTAATGGAAACAAGTACCACCTTTCTTTTACTTCTATGGACACATCAACAATGAACCCCCTGAACTCTTTTAATGAAACAAATACTGAATTAAAAAGTGCAGTGTTCATCAACTGTCTTCGGGCATCTTCAAACTTTTTAACCAGTGTTTGTAATGAAAAACTATCTCCTTTACGGAAAGGCACTTCCCTTAGAATAATAGAAGATTTTGTCTTTTTATTACCGGTAATGACTATATCACCAATAAAGAACTCCTCATTTGATTTAGTAATAGTATCCGGCTTTGCGAATAGCGAATCGGGTTGCTGTGCAATTCCCGGCAACTGATATAAAATACCCGTTAGCAGGCACAAAAAATATTTTATTGTTCCATGCATATTACGGTAGACAAAATTGTGTAGCTACTTTATTAGTCAAGATAACAGGAAAGTTACCCAAGTTTAAGATAGGTCATCAGATTATCATAATTACTTTTCAGTTCATTGGTATATTGTTCTTCCCCGAAGAAGTATTTTATATTGTATTCGTACCGTTGAAAACTGGCAACTATATCAGAGATTTCCTGTCTATTAATACGAATGGTCACCTGCATCATACCTGTTGCCGCATCATTGGAAGTATTCAACTGGGTGATCTGTGCATCGTTTGATTCTACGATCTTACTGATCTCATTGAAAGAATACTGATTAGTTTCTACTTCCAGCACAATAAGCCCTCCCGGCTCACTCAGGCTCATGAATTCAGATGCATGTTTCAACATGTCTGCATAGGCCACGGTCCCGATGACTTCATTCTCATCATTCAAAACCGGAACTATAGAAAGATTGTTTTCCCCGGCTATTTGCACTGTTGTTAAAAAATGATCATTCTCTTTTACAAAGGCTCCGGATAAGGACTGGCTCATATCCGAAATAAGACCATTCTCGTTGTCAGCCATCAGCAAATCATCTTCACTGATAATTCCGGCAAACTTATCTCCGTCAATAACGGGTAAATGCCTTACCTGGTTATCATTCATTAATTGTAAAGCCTGGTAAACCTTATCATGCAATTGCAAATAAGGAAGCGATTGTGTTATCAGGTCTCTTGTTAACATGGATAGCGGCTTTTATTGGATATTAAGACACCAAATATTACGCAACTGTTGCAGGCTCATTGAGCTTTTTCAGGAATTTATGCAAAATTGCATTGAATTCCCCCGGCACTTCCATCATCGGTGCATGCCCACATTTGTCTATAAACTGCAGTTCACTGTTCGGGATCAACTTATTAAACTCCTTAGCTACAAAAGGTGGAGTAATTGTATCGTTATTACCCCAGATCAGTAAGGTTGGTTTTTGAATCTGGCTTAACTCTTCCCCTAAATTATTTCTAATGGCACTTTTAGCCAGAGCGATGATCTTTATAACTTTCATCCGGTTATTAGTGATGCCATAAACTTCATCTACTAATTCTTTTGTAGCAGTTTTGGGATCATAAAAGGTAAGCTCCGTTTTTTTCTTGATATACTCGTAGTCACCCCTTTTAGGATAGCTATCCCCCATTCCATTCTCAAAAAGGCCCGAACTTCCCGTTAGAATTAATGATTTAATACGTTCTGGATGCTTCAGGGTGTAAACCAATGCAACATGCCCGCCCAAAGAATTTCCCAGCAAGTTTACATTTTCAAGATCCCTGGCCTCCAGAAATTTGTGAACATATTTTGCCAGCCCTCCAACAGATGTATGCAGGATATCCATATCCAGCAAAGGCAACATGGGTACAATCACTTTTGTATGATTGCGGAAATATTCAATCAGGTCCTTAAAGTTGCTCAACGCCCCAAAAAGTCCGTGTAAAAGCACCAATGGCTCCCCTTCACCTTCTTCGATGAACTTAAATTTATCGTATTCTTTTATTTCGTAATCCATGACAATCAATCAGTCCTTTTGTCTTATTGCTAAAATAACTTTTTTGTTCCAAAAAATTTAATGCTTTCTATAATAAAAACCTGCCCGGAAAAGCAAATATATACGGAAGATAGCGGATTAAAGAAACCTGGTATTTCACTATCCAACAGAAGTTCTACCAATATTAAAAAAGCTATATGTGTTTTTTAAGCCTGTTGTTTTTATCACAGGTACACGACTGCAATATTTTGAGCTATTTTATCAAAAAAATTCTCAAGCTCTGTGAACATATCACCAAACAATGGGACCAGCGAACCAAACCCGTTAATGACTTTGGGACCCCAGGGCTGAACAAAAGAATACAAATGGGATGAATTGATGGTTTGGGTTTGCAGCAATTGCATTTTTTCAAAATAAAAAAGTACAACACTAAATACGAGTATATAAATAGCCGCATATAAAATTGCACCTGCAAGCCTGTTTAACCAGCCTAGCATGGCTACCTGTATTGTTTTCTCAACCAGCTTTCCTGCCAGCCGGATCAGTAGTAATACAATAACAAACACAACGATAAATGAAATAAGCGGCAACCATTCTTCTGTTACCTTAACCGCCTTTCCTATGTAACCGGCCACCACTGTTGAAAGTTTAAGAGCAGCAGCAAGACCAATTATTACAGCTACCAGTGAAAACAAACCCATTATCAATCCACGCTGATATCCTTTAATAACAGCCAGCACTACCAGTATTGCAAAAACGACATCAATAAGCATAATCCTGTTTTGAATTAAAACGCTTACACAAGAAGGATATTCAACCGTTTCTTTTAAACAATCGCTAAAAACAAATAAGCTATTTTGCCAGTAACTCTCTTACAAGTCCGGAAATAGTTTTGCCATCTGCTTTTCCGGCCAGTTGTTTAGTAGCCACTCCCATTACTTTGCCCATATCAGCCGGGGAAGCAGCCCCTGTTGAGGCAATAATTTTCTCCAGTTCTATTTTTATTTCTTCAGGGGTTAACTGTTCAGGAAGAAATTTTTCGATGACTGCTATTTCCTCTTCTTCTTTTTTTGCGAGGTCGCTTCTATTTTGCTGATTATAGATCTCCAGGGAGTCCTTCCTTTGTTTTACTAATTTTTGCAGCAACTTAGTTTCTTCATCTTCCGTTAGCCCATCTGTTCTCCCTTCGGAGGTTTTAGCAAGCAAAATGGCAGCTTTTACTGCCCGCAGACTTCTAAGGGCCGCTTCATCCTTTTTAAGCATGGCCGCTTTTAATTCAGCCATAATTTTTTGTTCAAGATCCATATAATGATTATGCTTTATTGGTCTTTAATTGTTTTTCTCTGAATTTGCCATAGAAATTTTTTGCAAAGGTTTTTATTTCCTCTACATCTTCTTTGTATTGAGTGGCCCGTCCATAAGTATCGGCCATGGTCATCATTGTTTGATAGAAGAAGTCCGCCATTTCATCCACCATCATATCCTTTGTCCAAAGGTCAATCCGCAAAGCAGCTTTTTCTGCCCCATCCCAAAATGATATCATCATGGCTTTTGCCTTTTGAGCTGCATCAGCAGATGTATCCGACGCTGTCCAGGTAATAGTGTCTGGTACATGATTCTCATCGGTTTGTACGTCTATTGTAATTGTAGATTTTTTCATAACGCAAAAATAGCATTTCAACTCTCATTACTTATGATGGATTATTTCCGGGTACTGGCTGCAGCCATATAAATAGCCTCCCGCAGTTTTTGAACCACATTATCCATAGTAAATTCAGAAGTAAAATCAACTTCATTTGCCTTCATACTATTTCGCAGGTTCTCGTCCCGGTAAATCAGCATCATTTTTTCAGCCAGGTCATTATAATTATCGTTTTGTACGGTAAGTAAGTTATAGCCGGAAAACACTCCTGATTGTAAAGACTCAAAACAAATAGCAGGTACTTTATGCTGTAAGGCGATCAGAACAGGATTAAAAAAAGAAAAATAAGCAGAGGGATGAATCATTGCATATGCTGAAGCCACAAGCTCCGCCAATTTCAATCCGTCTGGTCCTGAAAAAAGCACAACATCGTCTCTGTACTTATACGAGTTCAGTTTTTCTGAAAAGGAAAGATCCTCTGCTATATTTTTTGAAGCAATGACCATTTTCATGCTTGTCTGCATTCTTTTTTTGAATACAGAAAAGGCCTTTAACAAAAAGACCAGTTCTTCAGGTAACACATCACCGGCAGCAACAAAATATTCTTTCCCCTTTGTAAATTCCTTTTTAACAGTATTGATAATATCGTCCGAAAATTGTTGATCCTGTTTACTTGCTACAGGCGGAAGACAAATAATTTTATCTGCACCGACTGAATATTCCTGTTGGATACGTAACTGAGTAGCATTATCCGGAACAACGACTACTTCAGCATTTGAAAGGGACCTGATTATATTTTTTTTAAAAAAAGATATGAAAGACTTGTCCGCCACGGGCATAAGATGCTGATCCCAATTATCCCAATACAACAAACATTGGGGGATATTATTTGACACCATAGCGCCGCCAATTGAAATCAACACATCAATTTTTTCTTTTCTTAATGCCAATGGCAGTTTTATATTTTGCCGCCAACGCCAATAAACAGGACTCTTAATTGAAGTACCAATTTTTTTTTCTACAATGTTCTTTTCAGTAAAGGGCTGAACAGTTTGCCGGCCAATTCCAAACAGATAAAACTCATCATTTGGAGATGCAGCCGCAAGGTTTCGGATAATTTCGAGTAGAAAACCACTACTTAAAGTAGAACTATCCACAGAAAGAATACCTATATCAATCCCAATTCTCATGTTGCTGCGAAGTTATTGCATGACCAACTAGATTTTTTCTGTATAAAAAACAAAAAATATTAATGGGATGAAAAGATTTTGACAATCACAATTATTTGCCGGATTTTTTTCTTCTTTTCCTTATCGGAAGTTTACGAGAGTTTTTGGTGTAAAGACGCATGAAATACGGAAATAAAAATCGGGCATTATTGCAATACTGCTGCAGCCTATAACTAGTTAACTTTACAAAACCGGTTTTTAAGTGTAAACCAAAACATAACCCTATGAAATACCTTTACCCAAAGCACTTTACAAGCTCCATTTTTTTACTTACCCTGTTGTTTACGGGAAGCTTATCTGTTAAAGCTCAATGCCCTTATGGATACACTCCCGGAACCACTTTTTATGATACTACCATTGCCACTCCCGCAGGAATCAACACACTTGAGGTAAAGTTTCCGCAGGCCAATCCATATGATGGGATGGTAACCTGTCTAAGACTTTGTGTTTCTATTACCGGTGTTGTGGATTATGCCAGTGTGGAAAACAACAGCGCTTCATCCCAAACTGCTGATATCTACTACATCCGTACGGACCAGATAACCGGGCCAGGGCTTAGTGGTCCAATTTCAAACAGTATCAACTATCACTATGGTCCATATGCCCTTGGGCCAACTGATGGTACAATTGGCTCAGGACCAGATTTTATTTCTATTTCCAATGATACTTTATTAAATGCCGTAACTGTTTGTCAAACGATAAATGATCTTGACTCTCTTTACCAGTTTTATGGGAATGATAGTGTTACTTACCAATACAACATAACAGCTTTTACTAATATATCCTGTACAGGCGGTAACTATAATAGCTCAGTAGCCACCTCCGCCCTTGTAAGATTTGAATTTGAGTACTGTACATGTCCTGGTTATGTACTTCCACTGAATGTGAATGATTTTACTGTTATAAAAATTGCTGATGATAAAGCAAAATTGCAATGGTCTGGTTTTGATGATCCCGATAATCCTTACCCATACCAGTATGAGGTACAAATGAGCAGAGACGGCAGGCAGTTTTCAGGAATTGCCCGGGTTGCCTCTGAGAGTGCTCCGGATGGATCATATGAACATATTTATGCTGCAGGACAAAACGGTTCTGGCACATATTACTTCCGTATAAAGCAATTGTATACAAATGGTTATACCCGATTTAGTGATATAAAACAGGTACAATTAAAAGCCTCACCCAGGCCTGAATTTAAAATATTCCCTAACCCGTCAAACGGTATTGTTGGTATCAAATTTGATAACTATCAGGGCGGCGAACTGGTGTTAGAAGTTTTTAATTCAGCAGGGCGAAAAGTTTTACAAAAACAAATACAGACCAGCGGATCTTCATATCACCAGGTAGCAACACTCCAAAGCGGAAGCTATTGGCTAAAACTGACAGATATCACGACACAGCTATCCAGTGTCAATCAACTTATTATTAAATGACCTCTTAGGTGGAAGAGGATGGTGGCTTGTAAAAGGGGCCTTGGTTCGGGGCCCCTTCTTTTTTGCTGTCAGCAGATTGTCATTTTCTTTACTCAGGGTTGTTTCTTATTTTTGACACTTCCCAATTTATTTACATGGAATATAATACTACAAGGAATCAGCTGGTAATGAGAGAATATGGTCGTCATGTACAAAAAATGATCGAACATATACTCACAATAGAGGATCCGGAAAGAAGACAGAGAAATGCCCAGGCGGCTATAGAACTGATGGGTTTTTTAAATCCGCATTTAAAAAATGTAGAGGATTTTCGTCATAAACTATGGGATCATCTTTTCCTGATCGCTGATTTTAAGTTAGATGTAAAATCACCTTATCCTATCCCCACAAAAGAAGCGCTTAAAGGTAAACCCAAACCACTTCCCTATCCTAACAGGGACCCAAGATATTATCATCTTGGAAAAAATCTTGAGCTGGTCATTAATAAAGCCTTGAAAGAAGATGATGCTGATAAAAAGCAGGGGTTTGCCAATGCTATCGCTTATTACATGAAATTAGCCTATAACAACTGGCATAAAGAAACCGCTCATGACGATGCAATACAAAGCGAGTTGACAGAAATCACTGATGGCCAGCTAACGTTTACAAATACGCCATTTGTAAAAGCTTTCAGACCGCAGCAGGAAAACCGTGGTAGCTACGGCAAACGGGGAGGTAAGTTTCAGCGTGGTGGCAGAAACGACAGAAGAGATAACAGAGGCGGCGGCAACTACAAGAAAAAAAGATATTAAATAATCAACTATCTTATTTAAAGGTTGACAGTTACAGCTTGTCAACCTTTTCTTTATATATTAACTTCGGGTTTACCAGTATTTCAATCTGTTAATATGCATTCCTTTGAAGTAAGAGGCGGGAAAAAGCTACAAGGCGATATAACACCACAAGGTGCCAAGAATGAGGCATTGCAGATAATCAGTGCTGTGTTATTAACTGATGAAAAAGTAACCATTACCAATATCCCGGATATTATTGATGTAAATCTGCTGATAGAGTTATTGGCAGAAATGAATGTAAAAATTGAAAGACCCGAAAGAGGAACCTGTACATTTCAGGCTGTTGATGTAAATATTGATTACCTGCACAGCGAAGCATATAGAAAAAAAAGCGGAAAGCTCAGAGGTTCTGTAATGCTTGCAGGCCCCATGCTGGGTCGGTATAAAAGGGCCTTCATCCCAAAACCAGGCGGAGATAAAATTGGAAGGAGGAGATTAGATACCCATATTATCGGTTTTGAAAAATTGGGCGCTTCTTTTACATATCATGACGAGGATGGTTTTTTTCATCTGGAAGCGCCTCAACTTAAAGGAACCTACCTTTTGCTGGATGAACCCTCTGTAACGGGAACGGCTAATATTATTATGGCATCTGTACTAGCAAAAGGTCAGACCACCATTTACAATGCCGCCTGTGAGCCTTATGTACAGCAATTATGCAGAATGCTGAACGATATGGGAGCAAAGATCAGCGGTATTAGCAGTAATATGCTGACAATACAAGGAGTAGAAAATCTTGGTGGCGTTGAGCATCGCATATTGCCTGATATGATCGAAGTAGGATCATTCATCGGCTTGGCAGCAAGTACACAAAGTGATATCACTATTAAAAATGCAGGCATTGAGCATCTTGGTATTATTCCTGAAAAATTTATTCAGCTTGGTATAGAGCTAGATTTCAACGGCGATGATATACATATACCGGAACAGGAAAGTTATGAGATCCAAACTTTCCTTGATGGCTCAGTAATGACCATCTATGATCATCCCTGGCCTGGCTTTACTCCCGATCTGCTAAGTATTATACTGGTCACAGCGGTTCAGGCAAAAGGTTCTGTGCTGGTACATCAAAAAATGTTTGAGAGCAGATTATTTTTTGTTGACAAGCTTATTGATATGGGTGCCCGTATCGTTTTGTGTGATCCTCACAGGGCGGTAGTGATAGGACTTGAAAGAGAACAAAAACTACGTGGCATTACTATGAGTTCGCCAGATATAAGAGCCGGCGTTGCATTGCTGATCGCCGCATTGAGTGCAGAAGGCAAAAGCGTCATTCAAAATATCGAACAGATCGACAGAGGATACCAGGATATTGACGGAAGATTAAGAAGGTTGGGCGCAGATATAAAAAGGATATCCGCCTGATTTTTTAATTGATTTTTGATTTATCATCAGCAAAAGGTGAAACCGTCAGCAATCTTTACATTTGTCCTTTTTTATCCATGCATTCAGCTAAGAAGAAAATAATCATCATAACAGCTCCGTCAGGATCAGGCAAAACTTCGGTTGTACGACACTTGCTGGAACAGATGCCTGATAAACTTGCTTTTTCCATTTCTGCTGCAACAAGAAAACCCCGGGGACATGAAAAGGATAAAGAAGATTATTACTTTATTTCTGCAGATGAATTTGAAAAAAGAATTGAGAACAATGAATTTGTTGAATGGGAAATGGTGTATGAAGGAAAATACTATGGTACACTAAAGAGTGAACTGGAAAGGATCTGGCAACAAGGGAAAACTCCTTTACTGGATGTAGATGTAAAAGGAGGTGTTCATATTCAGCAACAATATCCCAATAGTTCTCTTTCTCTATTTATTGAACCGCCTTCTATAGAAGAACTTGAAAGACGTCTCAGGGCAAGGGGAACCGAATCAGACAACTCTATTAAATACCGGGTAAGCAAAGCCTCTTACGAAATGACATTCAAAGACAAATTCGATGAGGTTGTCATCAATGAGGATCTTCAAAAAGCCTGTAAGGATGCCGAAAAAATAATACGTAAGTTTCTTGAATCATAACATAAAAGCCAGGGAAACCGGCTTTTGTATTACTATATATTAATATAGATTTTATCTTTATTCTATGATCGACTGGAGCAATATCCTTCTTTTTGTACT
>Ga0116152_10000609_pt1 | contig 29208 bp, 57 predicted proteins | sample AD_UKC119_MetaG_FD_89894 | JGI IMG/M metagenome (GOLD analysis project Ga0116152, IMG submission 89894) | Active sludge microbial communities of municipal wastewater-treating anaerobic digesters from Hong Kong - AD_UKC119_MetaG | ecosystem: Engineered > Bioreactor > Anaerobic > Digestate... | reverse complement strand
TCATTATCGTGGATTAAAATGATTTCGTTGAACTGATTTAGAAACTCCCAGCAATTGGTAATCCATTGTGTGTTTTGGTCTCCAAGACAAATTGAGGTTGTATTATAGAAGCCACATTCGATGGCACTTGCACAATCTCCTTCTCCACTGGTAATAATTAACGGTTGAGAAGTATTGATCTTGTTGATATTATAGAGAATGTTGGTTACGTCAAACGCTTTACCATCATTGTCTTTCAAACACCAAGCTTTTGTTTTCCCTTTTGGAACAGCACCAGAAACACGAACTTTGCACGTAACAAGCACATCGTTTAAGTCCCAGTATTGAAATAATGTGTTACCTTGTTTGTCTTCTTGGATACCAAGGTAATCAATGGTTTGGGGGGAAATCTCTCTGCTTGCCCAATATTCATATACGCGAGACTTATCGTCTGCATACATAGGCTTTGGATAGTAATAATGGTTTGATTTAACGCCGCGTTCCGTAAAGTCGTAATCAATCCCAGCTTCTTGGAACAGTCGTTCACACGCTTGGCTGAATGTGTCTCCATATTTGAGCATGTATGCTCCAATGAGATCAACGGTAAGTCCACATCCAAAACAATGGAAAGAATACGTTTTCGGATTATATGAGCAACTTGGAGTGCTGTCATTATGATCAGGATTTGGGCAGCACCCCACTTTGCGTCCTTCGTTGTATTTATCCATTTCAAGGATGCTGGCAATTAAATCAGCATTTCGATCTCCGAGCTTTTCTTTGCTCTTCTGAATTACGTCTTGGCTGATTAAGATGTCAAATCATCCTCTCATGCACAATAATGTCACAAACAGTTTAAACGTAGCATATAAAGTTTCAACACTGTCAAATTCAGATTCGACTTCCCAGAGAGCTTCAATTACTGGGGAAGCCGCATCCGTATAGCCCATCTTTTTCATCCACTCCGTAAATTCATCAAGAATTTTTCTGAGATAGACTTTTTTCTCATCCAAAGACATAATTGGGCTATGGTCTACGAGATCAAACAGATACTTGCCATTTTTGTTTTTATAGATGGCGAAATCTGCGATGGTACTGAGCACGATATCGTTTTCAGTAGGGATACCGCTGGTTACGCCCCAGATATACTCATCATCTTCATCTTCCGTGAAGATATGGGGGTTAGATTCCATTTTCATCCTCCGTTTGTTGGTTGCATACAGTGCGGTATCCGCACAGATTTTCGCAATAATAACGATTAATAGTTAAAGGATAGTCTGTTGTTTCACGGATAGTAGAAATAGTTGTATTTACCCATTCCCACGTTTTATCATAATCATCCATAACGAATGGAATTATAATCGATGTTTGTGTACGAAACAAATAAAATTCCATTGCAGTTGGAAATACGCCATATGTTTCTTTGACATATCGAGCATAAGTGTATAACTGCTTTGCGTATTCTGCTTGTTCACGCTTTGAAGCAAATTTCGATTTGGATTTCCAATCACGGATGATTAAGTTGTTATCTTTGTCTTTATACAGTAAATCAATATATCCTTTAAACATATATGGGGTTGGGAGGTCATTGATTTGCATCAAGACCTCCTGCTCAATCCCCACTACATCCATGTCCTCGTAACCCTCGAATTCAGAAAGAAATTTATATCCATCGGCGTAATATCCATCCCCAAGATATTTGCCATATGAGTTGGGAAATGGGCTAAGCACCTCTTCGAAGAAATGGGTTTCGTATTCATTAGCAAGTTCAAAGACTTCTAACTCACCTTTGCCATAACGCTCTAACAGTTTGTGAACGAATCCACCATATTCTGCAAACGCGTTGTTTTCTTCTTCTGTTCTTTCAGGATCAAGGACATAGGTTAAAAAATATTGATATCGACACTGTTCAAAAGACTTGAGCTTTGAGAACGAATATGTTTCACTCAAAACGGTAAATTATCGTCGTCTGCTTCAGGTGCATCCACCATAGGAGCATTCGAAACATTTTCATCCGCACCGTATTCCGCAGAGAATTCCTTTTTCCGTTCCAGAATTTTGACATCATCAATAGCAACATCCAAGGCGGAACACTTTTTGCCCTCTTTGTCTTCCCATTTCCGATATCTCAGTCGCCCCTCAACACCAAGTTGCATACCTTTTTTGACATAGCTACCAAGAAACTCAGCATTATGTCCCCAAGCGGTGCAACGCACGAAGTCAGCTTCGGGATTCGGTTCATTTTTTGTTTTTCTACGATCAACAGCCAAAGTGAAGTTGGCACAAACTTTATCCGATTCCTCAAATTTCACGACTTCAGGGTCTGTCGTAGGTCTACCAATCAAAGTCACGTGGTTCGTAATCATTCAGTCATTCCTCCAAGTGTCTTCAGTGCCGTCAATGTTGCTTGCGCAATCTCAACTTTGTCAATAAGTTTATAATTCATGCGACCGCTGGCTTGTTTGATCGTTGTTGCAATATCAGCTTTAGCAACACCCTGCTTCTGCAATGATTGTGCCAATTTGTCAATGCTTTCAATAACCGTCACCAAATCAACAGCTTGTGTGGTAGTATCATTTTCTCCACCAACAATCGTGGTCGATTTTGTCGTCACAGGTTTAGGAGCAGGTGCAAGTCCTTTGTTTGCCCATTCATAAAGGTTGGCTCCATCCTTCTCGGTTAGAACCTCATAACGCCCTTCAAACAAGTGAGTATTGTCTTTAAAGGTGTCAGCAATATGAGTATCCTGAGCAATATTAAATGTTACGGTAAATTCATACTCGGTATTGTCTCTCTGTTTGTAACCAAGTCCGATTTTTTTCGGAACCTGTTTGCCATTCTTATCTTCAATCGTATACTCATCTTTTCCGCGCACGGTTCCAATAATGTGTACAGGAGCTTGAAGGATTGCTTCCATAAAAGCATCATGTCTCGGAGTAATCTTACCCCAGTTGGTATAAGAGTTACCCGGCATTTTGTCATGAACTTCCAAACAGTAATTCCACTCATGAGACATTGAATCAATAACAAGAACTTTATATCCAGCATCAGACGCATCTTGAATTGCTTTGACATATTGTTCAGGCGAATACGGCTCTTCTAACTGAAGATCGTCAAAATCAAATTCGTCCGCATAATAACGAATTCTTCCCTTTTCGGTATCAATCGCAGCAACACGGCTGCTGCACGCTTTAGCAAGCCCAGTTGCAAGCCTTAATGCACTATAAGTTTTACCGCTACCAGACGGCCCCGCCAATAAAACTTTAACCCACACGTTTTCTCGTGTAGCTTTTGTAAATGCCATATTATCACTCCATCATGTTGTCAAATCCGGTTGGGTCAGGAGCCTTAGCTATTTTCTGATAACCATCCGGTGATTTTGTATATAAGAAATAATCACGACGATCTAATGTCGAAGTTATGACGTATTGCTTACCTTCTAAGGTAGTGTATACCGTCCATTGTTTCTCGGTCTTCGGGAGTTCCTTGGATATCTTGCCGTGTTGCAATTTTACTTTCGAATTGCTTAAATTTGTCGCTGACATGCACAAATGCCCTTTCGCCTAAGATGAAACGGAACCCTAAATTGCTGTTACATATAGGGCATATAAGCTCATGATTTTTCCAAATAGCACATTTCACACAAAGGATGGGAAATAACTTATGAAAAATTCTCAGCATATTAGAGCATCCCCGTTACATCCCATAAACTATGGAATTCTTGTGCCGTTATTTTTGGAGTAACAATTTCTACAGTAGTAGTATTACTCATCTCTTCACACAGATATTTGGTGAACAACACTTCAAACTCTGTTCTGGCCTCTGCGTATTTTTGGTACGCTTTGTTTAGGGATTCAACTGTGGCTTTAGTTTTTGCTTGCTGTTTCTCAAGACATTCGTGCTCGCACATATATCGTTCTTGAACGGTGGCATATTCTCTTCCACAAATCCCACACTTAAATGTCACTAAAGTTTTACCCTCTTTGAATAATTATCATTTGATTGTCCATACTGATATTTGAAAGGACGTGATTTAATGTCAAGACTCAAAGCACAAGAAACATTTGATGAAGAACTTGCACATATTGAGGCTCAGATTGATCGTCATAAAAACGCAATTGCAGCGTTACAGGAAAGACACGCTTATATCAGACATCAAATGGAAGAAACCAAACTTAAACAGTTACGTAGGTTTCTTAGTGTTCGTGGTTTAACTGTAGATGAATTGTTGGATCAGCTACAGTCCGATGATCAATAGGGCGCATCTCTGGAATGGTGCATTATGTCTCACCTCCATTGTTGGGATATATCGCAAAGGAGCAGGGTTTCGTTACGTGAGACACCTGCCCTCGTGCTTTAAAAGTAAGTATATTCTGAGAGGCGCGTAAATGCCTTTAAAATGCATTTTCGTTTAATTGGCATCCGTATTCAGATTAGAATATAAAATTAAATTTAACCCTAACCAAGAGGCTCTCAGAAGGTCTCAGATGAATTATTTTGTAGGAAATGGGAACTCAACTTGATGTGCCTTCCCCAAAGCTACCAGCACCGTTTTGTCTAAAATTCCAAGTCGTGTTTTTAAACGCGTTTTTGGAATTGTTGTTGTTTGCTCGACAAGAGCCATGCTATCGCATAGTAAACCATTCACTGAATTTGCTGGGATGATAATATGGGTAGGTAAGTGAGTTGCTTTGATACGGGATGTAAGCGGGATAATCCCTACCGTACCACTAAATTTATTTCCGGCATTATTTTGTGCAATGATAACAGGGCGCAATCCACCTTGGATACTTTCATCTGTTTGTAAATCGGCATAATATATTTCTCCAAACACAGGATATTGTTCTTCTGTGTTGGTCTTGGTTGCTTGAATAGTATAACACCACTTTTCCTAAATTTTGATTTTCCTAATTATGAATTTTTTGTTAACTAATTTGTTCCAAAGCATCAATCGCATCTTCGACATTTTCATTAGCAGTCGATAAATTTTCCACTGCTTCTTCGGACTCATAAGCTGCATCGCTTCCTTGTAAGCTTTCAGGGATATTATCATACGCTTCTTGTTCTTCATCAGAAAGCAATCCCAGTTCAGTATGGCACATTTCTAACATTTTTAAAATGTTTTTAATACGGCTTCTTCTTTTATTATTCATTAACTCTGTCTCCCTTATTATTTTCCACGATATGCAAATGCTTTTCGTAAATCTTGAGAATATGCGTCGCTTGACGCAAGAGATTGATATAAATTCATATCAATAGTACGCCCCACTTTTAAAGCAAGAGGCGACGGGTGTTGATAAGGATTATACCCATCCCACAAAACGCTACAATCATCTGGCGTATATCCGTGTGCAATTGCAGTCGTTCTTCCTTGTGCAACCGCCATATCTTGAAAAGTATGCCCACCACATAAACTTTGTTCCATGTCATGTTGCAATTGATAGCGTGGAATATCTGGATGTTCTTCACAAAGTTGATTCAATTTATCGTCATATTTTGTATAGATTTCACAAGCCGTCTTGTAAATAAGCGAATTATTTTTGCCACGTCCTAATGCTTGATTATTCATTTTTCGACGCTTATTTCGTTCATGATCATCGTGGATACCTTTGCATATCCAAATAATCCAACCTATTACAAGTAGAAAAAACCCCGCCATTCATGACACCCCCAACTTTGAATTCCAAGACATTCGAGTTCCAAAACCATTTTTAATTCATGGAAAGTCCCTGCCATTCTAATATGAATTTTACCATCATTAACGCATCCTTCCCAAGTATTCCCGTCTTGCGCGTAGACTATCACTCCGAATGGAATGATGTATTGAGCGGATTCATTCTGAACAAGTGTTTTCCAGTTTTCGTGCGATACGCGCATGGGAGGTAACATTTCTTTTGTTGGATTTAGTTTCCACAAAAGACTTTTAAGACGAAGCTTCAGACACGCAATGAATTTTTGAGCACAGCTCACTCAATTCCTCCTTTTATTCGGGTATAACGTTTTTAATTTGAGCATTTGCAATCATACGAGCACATAAAAAACATGGTATCGGATGCTCAATTCGTTTTCCATCTTCCCATCCAGCCAAATAAAGAGTAGCACCAATCATGTCTCCGGGTGATGCGTGAATAATTGCGTTTTGTTCAGCATGAACGGCTGGGCAATCTGAACCATAGGTATCTCCATGCGTTGCACCACTTGCATTACGAGAGCAACTGCCAAGATCACAACAGTTTACTTGTCCACGAGGACTTCCATTATAGCCAGTAGAAATAATCCGATCATCTTTAACGATAACTGCGCCATATTGTCGTCGAATACAAGATGATCGCTTTGCCACTTCCGCAGCAATGTTAAGATAGTATTCTTCTTTTGAAATTCTCATTTCTTTTCACCTCCTTTATTATAACTGCCACAATCTGGACAGTAATTAGTACGCTGATAATATTCTACAGCCCTTCCACATTCTGAGCATATTGCAAAATGTTCATAGCACTCCGTATATTGTTCAATCCAATGTCCAACATGTAATGCCATTAATGTTGGAGTATTTCTTACACATATCCTCGCAGCTTCACGATCAAATGGCTTACGTCGTCGTCCAGTCCATGGTTGCTTATATGCATTGATAGCTGTTAAAACATCATCTGCGTTAACTGCTCTTGCCATTGTTATTCACCCCTATTAGTTGCGGTTATTCCATGCAGTAAGACAAAGTGCAATAATCAACATTGCAATTAGCCAAAACTCCATGATTGTCCCTCCTTAGATGTTAAAAGTGATTGTCATCGTCACTATCATCATCATCTGCATTTGTATCATTTTCTTCAATTATGTTTGAAAGTTTTCTACCACAAGCAAAACAATAATGCATTTCATGCCAAGCAGGGAAATAACCCCCAGTAACAGCTTTGAGTGTGTATACGTCTTCCCCATCTTGTTTGTCACGACAAAAATCACATCCATGTTCTCTTTTAGCCTTTTCTCGCAATGCTTGTTGGGCAAGATTAATAGCTTCAATATGTTGCGTAATATAAGTTTCTTGGCAACTACCAGCTTGTGTGGTACTTAATTCCCCTACTAAATCAATAGCATCACACTCAAGAGTAGCAATTGCTATTTCTATTTGATTCATTTGATTGCTCCTTTACCATATCTCATCATCTATATTCTTAATATAGTAATTTGCTGATATGTGAGTTGAACCACAAACTTTACATTGAATTTCGTGTTTATTCCCATCATTAACAATAATGCTATTCGCTAAAGATGGTGTTAAACAACAACATAAGTATGCATCTTTTTTGTTACGGCCACATGGGATGGTGCGTTTAATACCAAACCATTTATAAAGTAACCATTCAACATGAGCAATGGCATACTCATCACGAAAAATCTTCCAAAATAAAAATTTCATATTATTCCCTTCATTCATACAAGATTTTTTGAATAGCAGTTTCCGCTTCCTCGTGCGTTGCATATTCATCGGTTCTTAACCCACCATTGTCCATAATGCGACCAATTTGTTCATAAGTTAAAATTGTGATAGGACGTGCTTTGGCAATGTGAAAGCAACAGCCTTTGCATTTTTGGATGATCCTTACAGGAAAATTCTTCTGGAGGTAGGTTTCTATTACAAAATACTTCTACGCACCACAAAATATCACCAATATCAAACGGAACCTCTATCATTTTACTCATCGTCTTCTTCAGCCTCTTCAACAAGCGGAGATTGTAGCCATTCTAATTCATAATCTATAGCTTCTTTAAGATCATCAAATTGGTGACAATCTGAGGTTTCCCACACTGTTTCATAACGCTGATATGATTCTTCATCCCAATCATAATCAATTACCGAAACAGAAGTTTCGCGCACACCCTGATACGCAAGCGTTTCATCATCCATCGCTCTAATTCTATCTGCTTGTGTGTCGGGACAATTAAAACATTCAAAATCTTCACAACTTCCACATCCTTGAGCACACGTTTGGTGCTCATAATCTTGATGTAATGAGCAAGCAAGCGGCTCACATCTGCTTCCATCTTCTGCATATGCGTGAATTACTCGCTTGCAAAAATCACAGCACGGTTCACAACCATCTCCACATTTACGCATCATTCTTTACCTCGTCAATACGAACTTGTAATTCCAAAGGGTTGGATAGATTCAGGCAAGAAATTAATTTCATAATAATACGGGCTTACATCGACTCCTTGAAGGTCTTCAACTACATACATAGTGTATTCCGTGTTGATGTAGATGAAATGTTTACGATATTCATTAGGGCCTGTTTGAGCAGTAATTTCAAGTTCATTGTCAAAGTTGTTACCCAGAGAAAACGTACCTACTAATTCAAATAGAGGCTTGTCGCTACGAGCGTTGATAACCGTAAGTCTACGCATTACATTAAAATTATCTGCTTCTTTTGAAATATTCTGAGAAACTTTATCTGCTTGATTTCAACCTGCTAAAAGAATAATTACCATAATTGTAACTACAGCAATAATTGTCCACCGAATAAATGTTCTTTTTGTCATTTTTGTTCCTCCTGTTTGTTACGATATGCAATCCATATTGTTCCGGAATCATCATTATTGTATGAATCAAAAAATTCCATTTCAATCCATCTTGGACTATTTACTATCCACCATTGGTCTTTAATTCTGTTATCAGTCCACGTAATCCAAACTGGTTCACCATCCATTTGAGTCAGATCATTAATGTTTAATGGAGGATTATCTGGTTTTGCACGTTTGTTCCAAGCTTTTGCTGCTTTTTCAGCTTCACTATACATGCGCGGCAACTCAAGTTCACATCGTAAACATTTAACGGTACATTTATTGTTTTTGAGTACCACATTACTTCGAAACTTTGAACCACGCTGTAAGTAAACAAAATCTGCTTTGCCACCACATAAGGGACAATTCAAGAGAACAAAATCGTTGTTGATGTACATTAACCTCCTTCTACTTTTTTGGCTATTTCGTCCATTTCCATCTGATTCAAAATAAGCTGATGCAATTCAACAATACTACACAATGCTTGTTCATCGTTTTCAATACCATGTAATTCAGCATAAGGTTTTCGTACAGATAAATAGGTTGTAAACTTTTCTTTCTCATCCGACACAATAATCTTAGTTGGACAAAGATATATGATACTTAATGTGTTCATTAACATAGCTCCCATAGCAAACACACCATTTTCAATATCATCTAAAGTTTTCACATCAATTTGATCATTAGTGCAACTTCTGATGTTAATAAGCTTGACCGCGAAATCTTTACTCCAAGCTAAGTTTTCTCGTAATTGTTTAAGCCGTGTTCCAATCTCTTTCAATGAGTTCAAAGTAATTCCTCCTTTCATTGCTTTCAAAATTTTACCTACACATCAAAAGTCCACTTCCACACTTCCAACACCACGCAGCCTTAGAACTTGCATGGTAGCCACAAACAGGGCATATGATTTCATTGCGTTGTTACTCATCATTTTCTTTCGATTGAAATTTAAATTCCCCAGAATAACCCAAAATCTGATTTTCTCTTTCGGTTAAGCCAATTTCATCATAGGCTTGTTGCTCATCTCCTGTGTGAATAAAAATATACAGGTGCATTTGATTTGCGATATATAACAGACGTTCATAAGGAATTGTATAATGAACATTCTTGTGATAACACAATTCATAAAACCATATTGCGCATTTTTTTAAGAATTTTCTGCACTTCATCCACATTGTCATTATAAATTCATCTCCAAGGTTATTGTGTGATTAAACTGTATCACTCTGTATTTTTGTAGCTTCCACCCCTTTTGGCAGAGGCATCCAGTGGGTAACGTCTTCTTCGCAACAATATCCCCACTCGGAATCGTAACTGTAAAAGCCCTTGCCCAGATCCCTCATTTCGAATTCGTCTACCAATCCTCTGTCCTTTGCGTATTGGACAATTTCTATATGGTAGCCATAGAATGTCTTTTTAAAGACCAAATAATTCCCGCCTTCTTCCGGCATCATCTCTTCGCACGGAATCCACCTCGGAATCTGCTTTTCGGCTTTTTCAAGAGCATTAGCCAATTCTCCGGTTTTCTTTAGCATCGACGGTGGAATATCGTTTTGCTGTTCGTAGCGGCGGCACAGTTCTCTTGCCTCCGTGATCAGCTTATCAAACATGGTCAGCCTCCTTGTCAATTTTCGATATGACATATCCTTTGCACCTTGACCCTCGGCGAAAGCATGAAGCAACCGAACATGTGTGTACGCCGAGCTGTTCACACGCCTCTTTTTCCGATTCAAATCTCAGGGTTTCGTTCTCTTTGGACAGAACGTATTTTGTCATATGCGCTAAGCGCGCATTTCTTAAAATGTCTGGATTTCGGCGATCCATTTCCGCTGTGTTTACCGAGGACGGAATAAAGCAGCATGTCTGCGGGCTGTACGTTTTTGAGCCTCTGGACAGCAAGTCTTTGTCGATTGACATCTTCCCGTTCGTCGTCCATTCAGAATATCCGGGTAACTTTTGAATATCGGTGTAAAATCTTGATAAGTAAAACCATCCCTCACAAACAGTACAATCTGCGTAGGTTCTTCCTTTGCTTCGTTTGAGCTGCTGAGCATCATAGCATCGGCGAAGCATATCAAACCATAGCGCATATACTTTCTTGTTTTGCGGATTCTTAGTCCAGCCGGTCTCCATATCGTTTATGCCGCCGTATTTATTTTTTGCCATTTACGCTCTCCCTCATATCACATCCGCAGTTCGGGCAGTACTTCCACCCGCTGCGACCATCTCCGCCGCATTCCGAACAGTGCCATCCGCACGGGTCTGCCTCCCATTTTTCGCGCACCACCCTCACCGCGTCGACCGTGGGAGCATTGTTGATCACATGTTTCACATCAAGCTCGCTAAAGCAAATCTCGGTAGGGCTTCTCAAATGTCCTACGTCTATAAAGTTCAGGAGTGCCTCCGCGTCGATCAGTCTCTCAGGCATCGGAATCGCTCCCTTTCGTGCTATATGTGCGCGGTAATGGTAAATCAGTTTTCAAGTCATCAGCAGTACACATTTGCGGAACAAGCCATCCGTCGCTCACGCGGCGGTTCCACGCAGCAGCGGCGTCATTTTTATTTAGCTGGATCGGCATTTTTACAGCACAGCACGTACAACGTATTGTATGCTCATTTTTGTTTGCGCCTTGGAATATCTCCGCCTTACCACCACAAAATGGACACGGCAGTAACGTCATACCAAATACACCCCCAAAACAAGATAATGCATCGCTTGGTCTTGCCAATAAGTGATTTTCTTGTATCTTGCCTTTAACGCGTCAATTACGATATGTGACCCAAACACGATTGCAATGTGCCACGTTACCCCGAACACAAGATAGAACGGCAGACAATAAAGCGCGCAATGTACGAACAAGTGATACCAATTTGCTCCTTTGGTTTCGGCAATAAACGCGCTTTGCAGTATGTAGTCACCGACTAAGTGGCAAAACAGTAATGTCAGCGGTAAATTATCCATCTTCGTCCTCCTTCCCCTTTTCGAGCGCGGCCTCGTCGTAGATGTTGCCGATGACCTCAATTTCGTGTGTTACGCAAAGCGGATAATACGGAACGTGGGTTATTGAGAGACAAACATTACCGCAAAAATATTCTATTGCCGTAACCGTAGTTGCTCCTCGTTGGTGGTGGTCATTTGCAAGTGCAACAGTACGAACAATATCCCCCTCAAAAATTCTCTTTTCATTTTTGTCGGTGAGGCCGGTGAATTGGCCGACAGTGTTTTTGTCAACGTGAACGGAACCCAACAAGCCGAGTGAGATGTAGCTCAAAACTAAATCACAGCCGTTGCCCTGCTCAAAATAGAACCCGTAAACCCACTCGCCGTTATCAACTCGTTTTCCGCGAAACAGGATTTCTCTATTCATTCCTTTTCTCCTTTCTCGTCCTGCGTAGGCCAGTAGGCAAATTTAAATCCGCGTGTCGTGCCTCGTTTGCCCTTGCAAACCTTTACAACAGACGAATTGTCTATGCCGACAGACTGCGCGGCGTCAAACGTAGAGCTGAAAATTATTCCATCATTCAACCGGATTACCGGCCTTGCGTTGTATGCCGCTGTTCCGTCGCGCCCTTTAACTTTACGCTCCGGCTGGAATAGGGCATCTTCAGTATCCCATCCCATTTTTAGACGGCGGCTGATCGTATGCGCGGGGACTCCGGTTCTTTCAGCCCATTCCTCTAGAACGCAAGTCTTTCCCCCAAACTCAACAACCGTATTCTTTCTCCTGTTTCGCGCCTGCTCAACGGGAGTGCTCCACTTGCAGTTGCTCGGGCAATAGCCTAGGTCGTTGTTAATCCGGTCAATGGTAAGACCATCTTCGTATCCGTTTTGTGTTGCCCACTCCATAAAAGCAACAAAGCTGTTGCTCCATTCTTTGCATACTTGAATTCCGCGCCCGCCATAATCCGCATATGATTTATGTTTCGGGTTCGCACATCTGGTTTTCATGCTTTCCCAGATGCCGTACAATCTTGAGTTAGACATCCCGTGATATTCGATCATTTGGCATCCCCCTTATTCATTCACGGGGCCGCGCCATTCAAATTGCCCGCACATCAATGCGCCCTCAAAATCCTCCCGTGGAAATTTCGCACAGCTTTTCACTGGTAAATGCTGATACCACTTGCAGATTAAGCATACACACCCTTGTGCTTCGTTCATATCCTCCACCGCAGCCTTTTCCCTCCGCTGGGCTTCGGCAAGTTGCTCACGCAGAGAAGCGTTTTCCGTTCGCAGTTGTTCAAGTTCTCGCTCTGCTTTGCAACACGCAATTTCCGGGTCATTGCAAAAACGTAAGAATCCGTCTCTTAGCATTTTGCTTTCTCCTCCTCAGCGTCTTGCCACGCTATTTGTATTTGTCCCTGCATTTTACTTGCATATGGCTGCAAGATACCGAGTACGCTTTTTGCCGTGTCCTCACTGTCGCATTCAATAAGAAACGGAATGTCAAAGCAATGCCATGTATATTCGCCTAATTTTTGGCTGACATTTTCCTGCCTATGCGGGAAACGCATGATATCATCGGCAGAAAGTCCAATTCCGAGCCTTTTTTGCATTTGCGTTAAAGATAGATTACCGAGCATGATTCCCATTGCTTATTTCTCCTTCCACCTGCATCCGTCGCATGACCCCTCGTGTGCCGTCTTGTACTTGCCGCACTTCAAACAAAGCTCGTTGCGGCAATCAGCAAGTGAAGTGTCTGCGGCTTCAAGCGCATCGGCGGCAGCGTCCAAATGGTCGCCCAGCGTGATGGGCGTTTCCCACTCGTTTGCGTGCGCCCATTCTGCATCTTCTTTAAGTGCCTTTATCAGTTCAGCGTTTTCCATTTGTTTCAAATCACAGAACCCGCACTCTCCACAACTTTCTGCATATTCGCTTATTGTGCATCCTGCGGGCTTTGGCAACGCTGTTTTTGGTTTAAAGCACCATTCCCCATTGCCAAAATCATCAACCTCTATGCGCTCATACCCACGCGCCTCCATTCCCGCCAAAAACAACGGGTCCACCTGAATGTACCCCTGTTGTTTTCCGTGTCCGCAACAACAACCAATCGTTTTTATGCCGGAATTATTCAGTCTATTGATTTCTCCGACTAAACACCCATCGACCTCAACCCCCGAAAGAGTTTTTTCGTAGCAGGTGTATGTTCCATATTCTGTTTTCCTGCAATACTGCCGCGCCATAAGTTCTAAAATTGCTTCTTTAGCTTCTTGTGCAAGAAAAACATTGCCGCTTCGCTCGGAATATATAGTCCCATTTACAACAACTGGCCTGTCTGATACCGCTATTAAGTCGGATAGTATTTGGCACATTTCCTTTTCGCTCATTCCTTCCCCTCCGTTTCCGCTGGCTGTTGTAGCCAGTCAAAAATACACTTGTCACAATGGCTATCGCATAGCCGCTGCCTTTTCCCTCCGCTGGGATTTGGAAAGCTGGGCGCGAAGGGATTCGATCAGATCAAGCAGGAACGGGATGTCCTGTGAAACGTGAGCAGCCAATGAGGAAAATGATGGTAAATAACCATCAAGTATAAGCTCTTCTTCTGTTAATCCAATGCTCGCTTTTGTTGCTTCGCTTCTGTCGGATTTATACGCCTCGCACCGCGCTCGGATTTCCTTGATTCTTTCTTCCTCGTTCACTTTGATTTCCTCCTATTCTTCAAGTTCTACGTGAACTTCAGGGTGATTAACACCACCATAATACAGGTTTTTACCTTGCAAAGTACAATGAGATGCACTCAGCTTGCCAATATCAAAAGTAACAACCGCATCTGCCTCATAAGTAATTAATTCTTGAATGAGTTCATAAACTGTCATACAATTTGTCCCCTTTCTTTGTTTTTGATTGATGATAACATTGTATGAAATTTTTCATAGAATGAACCCTTTCTTAATTAAGTGGTATAATATGGTTGTACATACATGTATGTTGAGCATCAATATCTCGATCTATATGGTAATGTCCAAAGTACCAGTGTTTATATTGACATTTTTGTTTAACAACTTCTAAAAAGTTTGTACACTTATCGTGCTCAAACCAATCTGAAATATTGTTGAGCACGCCATCTGGAGCACAATGTGAAATAATATAGTCAACGTTCCATTCGTGCTCGTCTAATTTGTGGATAGCTTCCTCATATTCGGCATCAGAAGGAAGTTCTTGCGGCCACCATGATATTCCCTCTCTACGATATTCTTTATCGTGTGATGCAGCACCACCCATAGTAAAGAACTTTAATCCGTCAATGGTAAATATCTGTCCGCGCATAAGATGATAAATGGAATCTGCGATACAATGAATATTACCACCATTCCAGATTTCTACTGGATACTGATTGAGCAAATCAAAGTTTTCATGGTTTCCATCCACAAAAAGGGTTGTGAAAGGCTTGTCATTCATCCAATCTCGCCAATACAATTCTTCCGCAGAATTATTCCAAATGCCGCCATAATCACCACAGATTATTACATAATCGCTTTTCGATAGAAACTTCTGCTCTGGAAAGTTTGCCACAGATAGCTTATGAATGTCAATTGACATATGAGTATCGCCAGTTACATAAATCACATGTTTACGCTCCTTTTAAATATGACAGTCAACTATCGTAATTGTCCATTCTGGGTCTGCCGTATCAAGAAAACGCTTTTTATAATTTAAATCCCAATCTAAACTTTCTTCAGGAGTTTCAGAACTTAGACCCCACCATCCCATTTGGCCCTTTTCATGCCATTCACCATCAGGTGTTACCACTGCATATGTGCCAAAATGAGACATAATAGACGCATAAGTTTCTTTGTCTTTATAAGTTTCCGTATAATATGGTGCTTTGTAGAAAGAAGTTTTTAAGATATATTCTTCTTCGTGATTTTGAGGCAATTTGCCTTCAACTTTCAATTCCCACTCAGTAATTGCTTTTTGATATTCTTTTTGATTTCCAGCGAAATTAGTGTCTTTGATTTGCGCTGAGTTAACTTTTTTAGAACCGTCTTTAAGGGATATCATGTTGGAAAACCGTCCACCAACTTCATACCAATCCCATTGCGATAGTGGATTATAGGTTGAATAAACTTCCCCATTTTCTCCAATATCATCTTCATCATAATATTTAATTTGGTCTTGATAAATTTCTTCATCTGTCCAATGAAGTTTTTGTGGAAACTCATCTTTTAGGTAATGAATGTGTTGTTCATTATTGACTTCTTTTTCATAGGCGGCAGGATCAGCTTTCCATTGTGCATAACAACCAATGGTTGCAAATTCTTGAATGGCTTGTTTCCCTCTCTCAATTAAATCAGCTTTTGTATATTTAAGATAGCGAGGGACAACGATGTTTTCATCATATGGTGCAAGAAGTTCTTCAAGTGTCTTTCCATGCGGCTTTGTGAATACTGCGACCGTAAAATGACTCATAATTTATTTCTCCTTTATTATTTGTTTTCTGGCAAAATTTGCATAGTTAATCGAACCCTATTCCCTTGATATTTGGCATACAATTGATTATAAAGTTTCATCAACATCCTCTTTGTTAATAAAATGTTTGAAAAATTCAATCTTTTTTGCTTCTTGTGGCATTTGGGGCAATTGATAAAAACATAGCCATTGAGAAAAATCAGAAACACTGTTTTCCGTTTCGATCCACCAATTGTCGCCACACACAACAATGTCAACATCAGTAAGTTGATTGCCGCTGGTAAAATCGTAATAATCTATGGAATTAACAAAAGCCCAAAATTCATCCAAGGCAATGCGAAACTCACCCCATCCTGCCCAGTTTACGTCTGAAATTTGATATCCATTTTTGTTAATAAAATCTACAATTGCTTGACCAAGAGTTTGTATCATTGTTCTTCTCTCCTTACACGAAGCACAGCAATCAATTCGTCAATTCTTGAGGTAATAGGGGCAAAAATTACTGAAGCAATTCCGCGCAACGCAAAGAGCATCAAAATTACCAAAATACCGATTTGCCACCACGAAGCTTGATTTAGAAACTCAATTATATTGAATCACTTCTTTCTTGATTATCCCATTTATAGTCGTGTTTCCAATGACGACACCAAGCTTCAAAACATTCAAGATAACACATTTTCTTTCGCCCATTTATTATATCACTCCTTTTCCAAAATTTAAGGTACATTTTATAAAATTTTTGTGTATTTCGAATGGTTTACTATTTCCATCAAGTAAAGCAACCGTAAGATAGTCGTTTTCATTAACAGCAACAACTTTCATTTTTGTTCCACAATAAGTTTTTAAATCCGACATACTATAGATGCCAAAATCAAATGAAACAAAAAATTTCCCAATGATAGTGTGGTGTTGATATTGTTTGAGCATTACGTATAAAGGAAATAATTCTACACAATCACCAACCCTAAATGCTCCCTGTGGTTCAGCAAAGATAGGCGGTGCAAGCACCTTAGTATGTTCATGGAAAATACGTTTCATATAAGCGTTGAGTTCAGGATAATTTGTTCCGACAAAAATATCTTCCCACGCCACTGCATCTATATCAGAAAGCGAAATACGTTTTGCGAAACGACATATTGTATCCACAAATTCAAGAGTAGCACACAAAGTTTCATAATTTAAAGTACCACGAAAAATGCGAAGTTCAATTGTTCTTTTATTACAGAGATTTATTGCAACATTCCTATCGCCTTTATATGAGCCTTTAATAGTATCTTCGATTTCCTTTTGCTTTTGATCTTTATAAAGGACTGTCGTTGATTTTATATTATTTTTTGCATAATGTTCAATGGCCTCAATGTCTCTACGGCTGAATGTAATCACATTTGTTTTCCAAAATCTGTGTATGAGCAATATCACTTTTGAGATATTCAAATCCTGCTCATCTGGTGTCTTCCCAAAAAAAGTTCGATTGACATGACAGTGTAAACCACAGTTTGGCAAATCATGTGATGCCATTCCTCCAGCTTGAGCAAGTTCACAAATCCTTACCCAATTTAATTTGTGTAGATGATATCCGAGCGTAGCAGGATGTGATACGACCTCTACACCATTATGTAAACTGCCATCTCGTTTACAGTACACTTCTGGAACTTCAACTAAGATATCATGAGCAACAGTCGCTGGAATCATTGTATTGTGTGAAATTGAATCCATTTCCAATTCGACACCGATGTAAAGATTTCCATAAAGAGGTTCGCATGATTCACGCAAAAAATGTGGTGTGGGCTTATAATAATAACTATTAATTACTGCTTTATCTGGTTTATGATTTTCAATTTCAGTAAATGGAGCATATTCTCTTGCACATATTGGACACATCATGTGATCGTCCGGTAATTCTACATGATAGGTGTTCCCACATATAGTACATTGATGATATTTTGTTGTGTCTACACAATGAACACAACAAACATCCATATCGCCATGAATTAATTCTGTAGAGGGAACAATTCTACGGCACGTTGGACAAGAAGCCATATTACCATTATACCAACAGTGCTGGCATATATAACGCTCATCAGGAACACTGTAAAACGCAATATTTTTACGTGTTGGGTGATGACAAAGAGAACACAACACAATCTTTTCGTCAGCACATTCTTCACACATAAAAATATTTTGACCTTCAACATGTGCTATATGCAATTTAGAAATTTCATACACAAGCCCACATATCGGGCATGTATATGTACGACGTAAGAATCCAAATGGAAGTCTTGGATGTTTTTGCCTTACAAACTCCCGCACCGAATTCATTTCATTCAACACGTTTTCATATGGAGCCATTACTTCTTGCATACGAATTTCACTTACCATGTTGTCACCTACTTTCCTCAAAGGGAAAGGGGCGAGATAAACCCGCCCTTTTCGTCACATAATTTGTAAATCGCTTTCATCGTCATCATCGTCAAATATAACTTGAATATATTTGGGAAATGGCGGAGGGTTTCCGCATTGAGCTTCTCGAATATCCTTTGTAATTAGATATGGACTTGTTTCCGCAAGACGCGCAAGCTGACATATTGTGTCTGCAACCAACTCCGGCAGTTGCATTTCATCTTGAGTTACCTGCATATACATGCGCCTCAACAAACCATAATGCCCCCTTCATGCTGTCACAACATTACTTTTGCGTACATTCTGTTAGTGGTTATATCATCGAGCAACTCTAATTGCAATCTGTCATTACAAGGAATGATTGTATCTTGCCAAATGTAAAAGAGTCGCTTACCTGCGTTTATAGCTTCAACAATTTCTTCATAAACGCCTTTGCCAACAATTCCATCAACAGAACTAAAGACTAAGACATCAGCAATTTGAACGGCATTCACGCAATGTACCATAATTTCTTCTTCGGTTTCGCATTGCGGAATGTCTACGGCAGGATTGATAATATGATATCCCGGAAACATAGCACGAATTAAATCGAGTTCGTAATCCTCGATCTGAGTACCAAATTTCCAAACTGAATGAGCGTAATAAATCTCCATTGTGGCTTCCTCCTTTCTTAAAAGATGTTTGAGCACAGCAAAGATGTTGCCCAAGTTGTCTATTCCCCTTTCTTCTTAATTACTTGTAAAAAACGCATCAAAATCTGCTTCTGAAAAGTATGGTTGGTTTATATCTTCCAGCAAATCGATATTCCAATAAAAATTCCTCATATCGATATCCAGCCACACAATGTGATCTATAGCGGAAATGTCAGTAATCGTAGCAACTTCACCAGCGTATTCTAACATGCTGCCGATAAAATCATACTTATGACGTTCTTCATCAGTTAAAAAACCTAAATCTGAACGAATACGAACTTTATCGCCAATTTTGTATGATTTTCCCATCAGCATTTCTCCTTTCGTTTAATCTGCTAAGAATTGATCAAATGCTGCGGCTGAAAATTCACGTTCATTTTGATCATCGAACAAATCAGCGTACCAATAACAACTACCATGATCTATATCGAGGTAAACTATGTTTTTATGATATGGATCATTACCAATAACAGTAGCATACTGATTTGCGTACATCAGCATTGATGTCGCCACATCATATTTACAACGTTCACCATAAGTAAAATCCTTTAAACGTGCAATAATATGTACTTTATCTCCAACTTTATATATCTTATTCATGTTGGTTTCTCCTTTATTCGTTGAAAAAATCATCAAAGTCTTTTTGACTAATAGCTAATTGATCACATACATAAATGGTTTTGCCCAAGAAAAATCCACCACTCATATGACGAAGGGCGTCCCATCCAATGTTCCGTGAATTGGTTAACAACAAAATCATTGTTTCATTATACGCACGAACATATCTCCCATATTGTTTAATGCAGCCTTGTGAAGTATCGCATCCACCCCATTTGATCTTATAATTGTCATATAGCCACGTGATCAAATGTGTAAAATCCTTAGGCATAAACTGAATCACACACGGATATTGTAAAGGTTCGGCAAAATTTTTGTCGATAACAATTGTTTTATTCATATTTACTCACTTTCCATCAATGCGTCAAAATCTGATTCCAAAAAGATCATATGCTCTGGTTCGAAAACATACCGATGATATTTGCTAAACTTTGAAGCAGCATAACACATTTCATCGCCATGATTGAAGCTTTGAATAGATGAAAAACTTCCTGCTACGCGGATTCCAAGTTTAATGTTATGCGTAAATCCAAGTATTCCTTCAAGATACTCAACAATACGATTGTTAACATGCCATTTTGGAATGGTTTTACAATCTTGAATCAAATCATCAACGTCTTTGTCGGCAAAAACTATAATAAAAGGGAACTGAACATCTTTAATTGAATGAATAGGTTCATAAATCTCAGCCATTACGATTCTCCTTCAAAGAAATCTTCGAAATCTTTTTCACTCAGAAATATGGTGTTTGGAGCAAAAACATACCGATGATAGTCTCCCCATCGGATACCATCTTCATAACATGAAGCATTACCAAGGTTGGCTTCAACAATGTCTACAAAACTACCCTTAAATCGAAATCCTTGGAGTTCATACGAAGAAGAGCGTTGATATGCGTTCTCTATATATTCCATAGCATAGTCAAATGCGTCCTTATTGGCGGGGTTTTGCCATTCTGGTACAGTCTTACAATCCTCAAGCAGCGTCTTCCAATCCTGATCTTCAACCACCATAATAAAAGGAAATTCTACGTTGCGAATTGAATTTATAGGCTGAAACAATTCGGATACCATTTTTATTCTCCTTTCCAATTTAAGAAATTATTAAAATCTGCTTCCGTCCATAATGATACAAATTGCTTATAATAATATAAATGGTACTGAGCGTCACCAATTAATTCCTTATATTTAGTTGTATAACATTCAATATCTCCAACATAGTGATGGTAATTCCCTAAATTCCAATCGTCTGTAAATAATCTAAATCCAAAGGGAGCTTCCCAATCATTTTTTTGTTGATATGTTTCCATCAGACTCAAAGCTGATTCAATATTATCTATTAGGTCTTTGTTGTAAATATTTTGACGACAATCTTGTATAAGATCACCATAATTATCGTGATCAATGAGTATTACGAAAGGAATTTGCGCATCAACAATATGATACAGCGGAAGAAAATTTTCAAGCTTCATTATCATTACTCCTTCTTTTGTTATAATTATGGTGAGAGTGATGGGGCTTGAACCCACACGTTATTTAAACAGCAGTTTTTAGGACTGCCCTGTCTGCCACTTCCAGCACACTCTCATGTTTAACAAATTGTCAATTCCGCCAATCCAGCATGTTCTTTCTTTTGTTTAATGGTATCGCTGATCAGATTTGAACTGATAAAATATGGATTCTAAATCCATCGCGTCTGCCAATTCCGCCACAGCGACATGTTGCGGAGCCGCCAAACTCCGCAACAAAAGAAAGGAAGTCAAGGACGCATGGAAAAATCTATCACGAAAACCTTACGCCCTCTGGTTGAGGAAGGGGGAGTCGAACCCTCACTTAACAGAGTCAAAGTCTGTTGCCTTACCATTTGGCTATTCCTCATTATATTTCTCACAAAAATTATTTTGCGGGAAGCTCAATTTCTTTTCTATTCACAAATTTTGCTATACTCATATTTTATATGTCAGTACTGGCCCATTTAAGGCAAGTCGCTGTTCTGGTGTTAATTCATCCGATGGAAATCTAATTTGACCTCGATACTTTGGACTTGGTTTATATCCACTCTCTTCATCATAATGATCATACGTAATGCCCATACCAGCAATTCGTCCATTATCAGCAAACTCTGTGTGCAACATTTCGTTAATATATCGTTTGCGCAACATTTTGTTTTTCATCTTTCTTTCGTTTAAATTTATTCATCGTCAAGATACATAAAGATATGCTCTTCCAATTCTGATTGATCAATATCTTCAGATTTAGAAAACCACTCTATCCACCAAGCAATTTGCTCTGGAGGTAATGACGTAAATTCGCCCGTTTTATAATCTGTTCCAACAATTAAAAACGTTCCGGCAATAATATCTCCAGATACCCTTCTATTAGCGCGTAAACCGTCCAATTTGTCCTCTTTGTTGACAATGAACGTTATCCCGTCCGAAACATCTAAACACTCTATAAGACCACCTACTTCGTGCTGAAGAGCTTGCAGAGTGTTGTCTACAGTGTATTTATATGCAGGACGTTCAGGTTCAACTTTTACGCAATGAAGAACCTTTTCTTTTGATTTCATTTTATTCTCCTTCCATAAAATTATTGAAATCGTTTTCTGAAAATTGAGATGCTTCTAATGTAAGAGTTGAACGTGGTGATATCCAGAAACAATGATCATCATAATTTCCATCTCCATCATCGTGAAAACCTTCTCTTGCTTCATCAAAACTAATGAGATGATACTGCCAATCATATGTGTCTATATCAGTTTTAATAATCGTACCATGCAAGTTATTAGTAAGAGGATATTCAGGAGAGGTTACAGTCACGCGGTCTCCAATGTTAAATTTCACTTCTCATTCTCCTTCCAGAAAAGCTTGAAACTCGTTCATAGTGCAATTAAATTTATTTTTGTTATGTCTTACATTTTTTATCGGTATATAGTAGCCACAATGATCGGGACAACGCCCATCACAATCATGAAAACTGGTGTTGGGTGTATCAAATTGTACTACTGCCCATCCATCTTCATCGAACCCTATGATGGTTCCATCGTTACATGCATGAGTATAAGCTGGCATATGAGTGGCTCCCTCAAAGATCACAGTAACGCGGTCTCCAATTTTGAAATCCATCGCCTAATCTCCTTGCATAAAGTTATCAAAATCACTTTCGAAAAATTGCAAAGGTTCTAAGGAAAGCCGATCATTCGGCACCCACAAACAATGATGTTCATAATTTCCGTTGTCATCGTCGTGAAATTCTACATTTTCTTCATCAAAATTTATAAGATAATCGGGGATATCGTCCATAATTATTGTGCCATGTAAATTGTTGAGAATACTTTGACCGCAAGGATTTACAACTATACGATCTCCAATGTGAAAATCCATTTGTTATCATCCTTCTTTCATAAATTCATCAAAATCAGTAGCTGAGAACTGAGTTGATGAGAGATCATCATGTACGGGCAAAGAACACCACCATTTCTTGTTACCAAAAGGAACACTAAAAAAAATACAAAAGCTTTTAACATGACGCATAGTAGTATCGCTATAGTCATTCCACATGCGTATAAACTCTCCCGTTTCTTTAGACAATCCTCCCACAATGGTATCGTAACTTTGCAAATATATCCCACCATCATCTTTGTAGAGAATTTTTGCTTTGCCGTGAAAGCTTTTATGCTGGTCGAAACACGGCAAGATTTCTGTTCTCATTTTCTACTCCTTTCTTAAAAAGATAAAGGCTGTCATAATCGTAACTTTTTTTGTTGATTGCCTGTTCTTCTCTCCTTGATGTTATTTCTGATAAAACAGAGAAGCTGCTTTTTGGGCAAATAATACTTACGATTATGACAGCCATGAGGTTTACACAGCAACCAAACCGCGAATGTCTTCTCGGATCATTTGCTGAACATTAACATGATATTTTTCGTTGAATTTGTTAATAATACCTAAAATAGTGTTTTTCTCTATGGAACGATAGTAACTTGTCAGTCCTGAGAGAGTTTGCACATCATGAAGATTCCAAGGGTGCCCAGCATTGCGGTCACAGATGTAATTGTTGAGCATCGCTTTGAAAACCTTTTTCTTGCGATACCCGATGGAGATTTGGTTGTCTTTATTTATCATCAAGCCAAGGTTCCAGTTAGAACCAGCGCGTGACCCATAACGTGTTTTGTCTTTATTGAGCACGAATGGAGCATTAAAATCTGCTACGACATTTTCAACCATATCAACAATTTGTTGCTGGTCGAATGTTCTTCGTGAAGAAATGAGCATGTCATCCGCATATCTGGTATACACAAAATACTGTTTCATGGCATTACCCATTTCAACCAATTTATGCGTGATTGCAAAATCGAGGGGAATCATGATAATGTTTGTGAGCATAGGTGAAATTGGCGTACCTTGAGGCAATCCTCCGTTGAGAAAACATAATGATAAGGTTTCTCGAAGAGTTTCGGTTCCGTGCGGCATTTCCATGAGCACGGAAAATGGATATATGGTGCTCAAAATGCTCATTGTAAAATCCAGAGTAACAGAACCAAAGAAGTTGTGAAAATCAAGCTTGCAATACCAGTGCGACCCATTTTCTTGATGTTTACGCAAAGCTGCAACCGTATTACGCTTTTTGACATATGCAAAAGCAGAAGTGTGATACGTTGCATGAAATTCTTCTTCAAAATACTGTTTTAATATATGCAAAGCATCCATTAAATCTTCATTTGGAGCGTCAATCCTGCGTGTTCCACCACTGCTTTTAGGAATAAAAAATGTGTGATAATATTGCTGCATGTTGTCACGATCAAAATGTTGGGTACTGACATTAAAAGCTTGTAAAAGATTGCGCAGACGATAAGCATTTGCTTTTAGACGCAATCCTTCGGGAATAGACGATAATTGGCGTGTAAGTGTACGCGGTGTTGGGTCATTATCAAGCTTGTCTAAATTTACAGTATCACAAAAGAAATCGGTAAATGAAATTTGATAAGCTTCTGGAGTAATGGGAATCGTATAATAATACAAACAAATGCTCCTTTCTTCATAAAAATTCTTTTTCTTGCACTCTCGATAGTGTTTTACTACTTGAGACGACGCGCCTCCAGCGGGCTTACCCGTCACACAACCGGCGAGGCGATGTTGTTTGCTGGGTTCTAATCCATTGGGATGGAGCCGTGATTTGCTTTGTTGTCAGGTTTTGGGAACTTTGGTCGGGGGATTTCGAGGTTTAGATTTATCCGACTGAGCTGGCGAGCTGTAACTGCGCGTAAGTAGCAGGGTCGGGCAGCCTGAATTCCGCTTTCCCGGATGTCTTTTTCATCCTGACAATGAGGTACTCTTAATGAAATCAAGAGTGCGCATAATCTATGCAAGCATAGAAAAATGACGCTATACAGTGCAAGAATAAACGTTAAGCTATGATAGTTTTGAACGAAAACGGATTTACCATCATAAAAGTTTTGAGCGTACCATTCTTCACGAAATTCATAAAATTCGTGACACAATATGCACAAATTACTCTTACGGTAGGTGCGACAGAAAGTGTAACATTGCAAGCTCCCACGGGAGTGGATTCCATTGCTTCTTCGTGGGTGAAGTTCATTGATTCAAGGAAATTTTTAACAGCTTTGTCGTTGTTCCACGCAGTAGCATAGTGTTGAGCATCTTCCAAGCGAATTCTCACATCAAACATTGCTTTAATATAAGAATTGCTCTGATTCTTTTCGGCAATTTCATGGCGAAGCTCGATGTTATCTACACACAGAAAAACATATCCAGACAGACGATTGTCTTTCCATCCATCCGTATGAAGCCTAACATCTTGTTCGACTGCAGGATTGATCTCGATGAGCATATCTGCAAGAGCACGTACTTTTTCTTTGCCAATATCAACATCACGGAACATCTGATTGGCAACGTTATGAGCTTCCACGGTATCAAAATCGTAGAGGTGCAGGTGAGTGAGGCCAAGCCGAACAAGTTGTTCGGCAATCGTTGACCCCACTGCACCACATCCGATAATATGAATATCATCCGTTACTGATTCAGGCTGAAAGTATTCGCTCGATTTAACCAAATCCATTTTTATTTTCCTCCTTTCATTTCAAATCTTCAGCAAGAATTTGCGTCAAATCATACAAATCGTTGTATGTGTTAAAAGCATCTCCACTATTAACAGTATCCATCAATGTTTTTTTGCATTCCTCAACTTTGTCAATTGGAACTCCAGCAGCTCTTATAGTTGAATCACTGATATGCAAATCCGCAACGCTTTTTACGTGGTTATATTCTTCGAGGGCTGATGCATTACCTTTTTTGTCTTTCTTTTTTGTGGAAACGTGAGAAAGATTAACTTCTGTGCCATATCCACCATAACCACATTTGTAATCCGATTTATCGCCGCCCCATTTGTTGCCGTAGTTTTTGTCGTAACCATGGTCATAGCCGTAGTCACCATATGAAGTGATATTGCTTTTTGCAGTAACTACCTCAGGAGCCGCGAGTTGCTTGGCTTCGTTGATAAATGATGTACCAATATCGTTGAAACCTTCAATGGATACATCAATGTCTTTCAGTTCGTAAATGACGTTTTCCGAGGCATCGATGATCTTTGCCCAGAACTGATGGCTCTTATTCCAGATCATAAAGATATAATAATCTTCATTCCCCAGTAAGTCAATAGTGTCCTGCTGAAAAGTTTCATCGACCTTAGATGGAGTTACCCCCATGTTTACATGTGAATGCCCATGGAAGCGTCTCATGCGACGTACTTCGGGAGATGCGCTTGCAATCCACGGGCCAAATTTCTCATCATCCGTAACCACAGTTGCACCAGAAACTTTCTGTGGATAAACAAGGATGTCGTTCACATGGAAAGTCATATCATCCCTTACGACAAGACCATACCACGCCACTTCGGAAGTAAATTCTGCAATGAGTGAAGTCATTTTCAGCCATGCCATCGGGGAAAAGACAATCTTTGGACGTTTTGCATCAGGATAGTGATATGCTTGCTTGACAGAGATAACACCGTTTAGAAACTTCTGTGTTTCCAATGAAGTCTGTACTTCCGCGAGAAATTCTGCGATGATCTTAGGCGTTGCTTTCAACGGTACTGCCATCTACTGTTACTTCCTTTCCGTAAGATTCAATGAGTTCATTCAAAGAGATCATTGTGCCATCTTTTGTTTGCAGACACTTCAGATTAGGCTGACCCCAAAACCAGTCGGTGAAGACACTGGAAACAGCTCCATCAAGGAAATTATAATTGGTGGTTGCAGCGATGGTTTGTGCAACAGCAATTTCATATTTATGATCGCTGACCAGTGTTCTGATAATATCTTTGTTGCCACCGGGACAATGGAACTGTTCAAGATGCGGATGACGTAAATAATTGGCAAACTTTGGGTTAGTTGCTCCATGAATGGAATTGTGATCAAGATACATCATACCACCATTCAGTTGCAATCCGAAACAAGCGCGAACATAAAGCCGGACATTATCATTCACAAACAAGTCATTGTAGACTCTCGAAATGATTTCGTTAGTGAAATCTAATTCTCTTGGTCTTGCGTAGAAATGATCTGCACAATTGCAGATAATTTTTTCAATTTCTCTTTGATTCCAGTTTTGCAGGTACGTACCAACCTCATATTCAATGGAGTTATTATACATACCGATGTAGAAAATCTCTTTGGAATCTACGAAAACTTTTGCCAGAGTATTGTTCTCAATGGATGAGGACTGATATCCGCACATCATAACGGTTTTACTTTCGATAGAAGCTTGGATATCATTGATCTTCTGAATCCAAGTTTGGATAGTGTTTTCTTGATCAATGATTTCAGCCTGAAGCTGTTTGATTAAGGTGCCAGTGTACGCTTTAAATGCATTAGCAACCTGATGAAAAGTTTTGATCTTCGCAATGTCATACATTGCGCAAGCATTTTGCAGGAACTGTTTGACTGTAATTTCTTCACCGTGCACAATGGCATAAAGATATTGACGTTCTTCTTCAGTCGTAGGCTGCTCTACAAAATACCATTTGAGGAATTTGGACATCGACGCAGCAAGGATATGAACAAAGCGAACATCAAGCTGACTGATAAAAAGCACAGCCATACGACGTTCAGAATTTTGATAAACAAAGTTGGTAACTTCTTCTCTGCTTTTGGCGCGAGAAAAGAACAGAGAAGAAATTTCGTTGAACACAAATCCTTTCGGACACAGTTTCTTTTCGATCTTTGCTTTTACTTCCGGGTAGTTTTCAGGTGTCCATTTATCAGTTGACATATTGATGATGAAGCAGGCATCCGAGGTCGTATCGTATAAGCCATCTTTAACCCCACTCGCTTCCCACGCCTTGTAGAATGACGTAGGAGACGTTTTAGTATCAAAGGTAAAGATTGACCCCTTAAACATATTTTCTCCAATTCGGGGCTTCAGGAGTGCTCTGGCAGTCGCACAGAGTAATTCATCGTCTCCGAAGTTATCGAATGAGATGTTGGGGTAGAAATCATTAGCGTATACGGATGAGATATCAAGATTGTTTTGCACAAGAGGCAGTACATTGAGTGCATCATCCATAATGATTCTTCCTTTCTCTTGATGTTAAGCTGGGGCGTAGCACACACCACGCCCCAGCGCAGGTGATTAATCAGGCGCAGTCAGCTTTTGCGCACAGGGTGATGGTGCACTCGTCCTCATCGGTCAGATCATTGAAGGTCAGGCTGTAGTCGGACTTCGGCATGGTTTCGTTGTTGAACATCACCATGACACGGGAAAGGTTGGCGTTCTTGGTTTTGAGGTAGCCCTCAATCGTGGTGGCCGGGGAAACGATGTCTTCGGAATCGATGGAATCGGTGAAAAATTTGACTTTAATCATGATAAAATCTCCTTTTGTGTTCGTGCTAATAGCACATTTGTTATGGTTGTTTATATTCCAATAAGTGTTCGTAAATCTGCCGATAAGAAAAGTTCACATGATGGGACATACCATCATGTCCGTTTTATCTTATAAGCGCGACAGATTTACGAGTATGCAAAAAGAAGGGGATTCAGAATTTGATTTCCAAATCCCCAGCCGACAGGGAAACCTTACCCGATAACGATGGCGGCATTGATCGCAGCGTCATCAGCGTCGATGCCAGCCATGCTTTCGGCAAGGGCAGACTCAACGGTGTTGAGACCGAGCAGAGCCGCACCATAGGTCTCGTGGACATAGGTGAGCGGATTCTCAATGCCAGCCGGAATCATGAGGGTCAGGCAGGCGAGCTTCTCTTTATCGGGGGTAGCCGCGTCGAAGCAGACACCATACGTGGAGGCAGAACCATAACCCGCTTCGGTCACGTCAACAGCGAAAGTGGTCTTCTTGTCCTCGACAAGTTTCAGGGCATTCGGGCGATACTTTTTGACCCTCTTGAGTTCCTCAAGGGTACGGGCAGAAGTGATGACGCAAGCAGAACCAACGATACGAATTTTAGCCATAGTAATTAATCTCCTTTTCTTTCTTTGCCACGCTTTGCGTGTGCAATGTTTGTACGTCCAAGCATAAAAAT
>Ga0116152_10000605_pt1 | contig 29223 bp, 28 predicted proteins | sample AD_UKC119_MetaG_FD_89894 | JGI IMG/M metagenome (GOLD analysis project Ga0116152, IMG submission 89894) | Active sludge microbial communities of municipal wastewater-treating anaerobic digesters from Hong Kong - AD_UKC119_MetaG | ecosystem: Engineered > Bioreactor > Anaerobic > Digestate... | reverse complement strand
TGGGTCCTGCGGGATGAAAACTGCAAGTATCCGGCATCCGTGGCAGATGGTATGCGCTTTTTTTCAGCACCTTGAAATCACTGGGCGTTAAACATATACCATCCTTGTTGTTGATGTTGTTATCAGCCCGCAGCCTGAGGGATGAAAGGCTCGCGGGCTTTTTTATGCATATCCGGATACTTGCCGGCATGTCATTCATGCCCGCCGGATAAACTGGCAATACCCCGTCTTTTTTTTGAAGTTAAAACAATAAAGCCACTTCCGGATTATCTGCCGGCATGGTTCGAACTCGAATGATTTTTATCTTTCTCCTGTTCTCTGATCTCATCAGTTGAGTTCCGTCCACCTGTTTTGAGTCTGCCCACCGGGACCCAAGCTCCCCGCAGGGGCAAGATACGTTGAGCCTCCGGGCGAATAAGTTACAGTGTTTTGCTCGCCGTCATTTATGGCGGTAGCACAAACACCTATCTTGCCGATTTCCAGTGTGTTGGTGTTATAGCACTAATGTTGAAAAATGTTAACAAAATAACGATAAAATATTGTTTTATAACTAAATCCAACTAAATCCAACTAAATCTAACAACCAACAACAAAGTATTATTTAAAAATATAATAATTAACCAGAATTTTGACAATCCAACTATAGTGCTGTAAAAACAACTAAAACTAACAACCAACAACAAGGCAGATGTTATGACGGACTTGTTGGAAGTTCTGCGCAACAGCGCTGCGGAAAATCCTGAAGGTCGGGTGAGGGGTGCTGGTCTTCAGTTTTTTCTGGCCCGTAAAAGTGAGATTGCCGCTGCCGTTATCGAACGTTGGCCTTATAAAGAAATTTATGATGCACTATCTAAAAATGAAAAAAAGTTACCGCTGAGCTACAGGTCATTCTGTACCTATATTTGGCGTTATATTACTAAAGAGGGGCTATCCGTTTTTCAGAAAAGTCAGCCATTGGCTAATGTATCATCTACGGGTTCTCCTGATCCGAATCTGTCACCAAAAGTAAAACCAGAAAATAATTCAGCCATGCCGCGAGGCTATGGCAACAAGCCCAAATACCAGGGCTATGGCGGTGATGATGATGAGGTTGATATTTCTGATTTGCTGACCCCGGTTGATAATTTTACCCCGTAAGCAATTAATCATGAAAAAGACAATAGTCCCCCCCCGGTTTCAGGCATAAAAAAACCGGGACAAGGCCCGGCTTTCTGCTGGTTGGGGAGGGTTCAGGCGGCTTGCTGATTTCCGGCCTTCATTTCTTCACGGATAACGCGCCGTAATGTGGCCTCATCCAGTGCCTGGCTGGCCAGACTGGCCCGCAAGGTTTGATTAACAAGGGTCTGATAACCAATTCCTTCGGCTTCTGCCCGGTTCCGGAAAGTTTCCAGAATGTCATCATCAAGCCATATCGTGATGCGGGTTTTCCCGCTTGCAGGAACTACAGCGCCGCGCTTGCCCTGCGAAAGGTCATACTCATCTTTCATAACTGCGCTTCTCCCGGTTGGTTGCCTTGCGTGCTGATATGATCCTGATGTGATCACCACGCCATGTGTAAACAACAGCCAGTATACGGCCAAACATGTCAAGCCCGCCCCGGTTCCCGCCCGTTGCAACATAACACCGGCCATTTCCCGCTGGTGGCCGCTCACGTCCCCGGGACCTGCATGCCAGTTTCTTCCCCGGCTTGCTGATACCGTTGATCATCCTCATCAGGCCAAACTTTGCCCCATTGATTGACGGAAAAACCGACATATCCTAAATTGATATCGTACCTACAAACGAGGAATGACAATGGCAACCATGACCGCTGCCGAACTGCTGTCTCAGCAGGCAAAGCAGCTACCGGAAAGCATCGCCCTTGAAGTGCTTGACTTCATGGAGTTTCTGAAAACCAAGCGGGATAGACGCCAGCCCAATGAAGAAACCCTTGCTGCATTGAAAACAGAAACATTCAGCCGTGCTAACAGCTTTCAGGAATTGCTGAATGAGGCTGATTGAATTTACCAGCCAGTTCAAGCGTGACCTCAAGCGTGCCAAACGTGACCCACGAAAAGACACGGAGAAACTTCAAAAGGTTGTCGAGACCCTGCAAGAACAGGGTTCTCTTTCCTCAGAGTACAGACCTCACCCGTTGTCCGGCCAATGGATCCCCGCTTGGGAATGTCATGTTCAGCCTGATTTCTTGCTGATTTACCGGATAACTGATGAATTTGTTTACCTGATTCGTTGCGGGTCACATTCAGACCTGTTCTAAGCCGGTTCCCACCGTTGCAACATAACCCGGCCATTTCCCACTGGTGGTTGCTCACGTCCCCGGCCTGCGTGCCGTCCAGGCTGAACCGTGGCCCGCCCTGCTGCAAGCCCGGCAGGTACCGCCCTGATCCGGCTGGCCAGTGTCCGGGCTTTCGGCTGGTGTACCAGTAACGGCTTATTGATCGGGCAGGCACAAAAAAACCGGGACAAGGCCCGGCTTTCTGGTGGTTGGGGATGGTTCAGGCCGCTTGCTGGTTCCCGCTGTCACAGTCACAATAAAACTGACCCACTGAGTCAATTGAAAACTGACCCACCTGTGATGAACAGTCGCCTGCTTTACCGTATTGGAAAGGCAGGTGGCCATGCTGACACAGGAGCAAGACATGGAGATCAGGATATTGAAACGGCGCTCTTTCGGGTCTGCCTTCCGTGCTGAAATGATTCTGATAATGTTTTCATCACGATAAACATGCACAACCACCACTACACGACTTTTGGCGTCTATCTCACCCCGGCTATTTCCCGCTGCTGCGCGCTCACTTCCCCGGTCTGTGCGCCGGGTAATGCGCTTGCCGCTGCGAGTCACAGCACCGGGTGTGGAATACTGATCCAGCGTTGGATGGTGGTGAGTGCAGCGGCGTTAAGGCCGGTTACTGGTCCGAAAAGTGATGACCTGCCCGCCTTCGCGTAACTGGTCCAGGTAGTCGGCCCAAGCCTGCAGCATCTCCCGGCGTTCGTCCAGGTACTCGGCCCGGTTGTAAGCCGCCCGTATCGGGTCCTTGTCCTTGTGGGCAAGTTGCCGCTCGATGGCATCCGGATTGAACCGGCCCATCTGGTTCAACAGGCTGGAAGCCATGCCCCGGAAACCGTGGGGTGTCATCGTATCGTTGTCATAGCCCATGGTCCTTAGTGCCACCCTCAGCCCGTTATCACTCAAGGGCCTGGATGCACCTCTGGCGCTGGGGAAAACGTAACGGAAATGGCCGGTAAATGGCTGTAACTCCTCCAGGATGGCGACAGCTTGTCGGGATAGTGGAACAATGTGAACCGACTGGTTGGCCTGCTTGATGTGGGTTGGCGCTTTCATACGTTTTATCGGAATGGTCCAGGTGGCGGTGTCCAGGTCGATTTCAGTCCATTCCGCCGCCCGTAACTCCCCTGGCCTCAACATCACCAGCGAAGATAAGCGCAAGGCGCAACGAACCACAAATGAACCTTGATAGGTGTCCATATCCCGCATCAGCTGCCCGACCTTTACCGGGTCCGTGATAGTGGCAAAATGCCGTTTTGCCCTTGGCCTCAATATGATGTTGTTATCAATATCAGCAGCAGGGTTCCTGTTGGCCAGTTCCATCGTTACCGCATACTTGTAAACCTGCAGGATGTACTGTTTAACGCGCCTTGCCACGTCTTCAGCACCCCGATCCGCCACCCGCTTCACAATACTGATAATGTCCCCTGGCGTAACCTCATTAATGTTCAAGGCTCCGATCCAGGGATAAATGTCTTTTTCCAGATAACGCCTGGTGCGGGTGATGTGACTTTCAGACCAGCCCGGTACGGAACGCTGGAACCACTCATCAGCGGTAACCTGAAAGCTGGTGCTGGTAAGGTCCACTCTGCTGGCCTTCATGCGCCGTTTGTGGCTGGATGGATCAACACCACGTGCCAGCAAGGCCCGCGCCTCCTCATGCTTGCGTCTGGCTTCCTGCAGGCTGGTTTCCGGATAGGTTCCTATGCTCAGGGTTTTCTGTCTGCCATCCATGCGGTAGTTGTAGCGCCAGCACTTTTTGAGGCTATCAACCATCAGGAATAATCCCCCGCCATCGGAATAAAAGGCGGGTCTGCCATCGGGTTTGTGCTTGAAGTGCTTAACCTTTGAATCTGTTAGCTTTCTGTTCATTTTGTTTGTATCTCTGCGCGGAAACTGTGAAATACAAACAATAATGCAAACATTTGTATGGCATACCATGGAACATGGTGACACACCATGAGACACGGAAAACACTTCAAGTGGTTGTTTTTTTGAAGGTTTGGAACACTGTGGAACAGTATGAAACAGGGAAATGGTCGGGGCGAGAGGATTTGAACCTCCGACCCCCACAACCCCATTGTGGTGCGCTACCAAACTGCGCTACGCCCCGACCGGAAGAGCGTGAAGAGTACCTCAACCCGGCAATTATCTCAAGCTTAAATCAGCTCTTCAGTACCTGCAGCACTTTTTCCAGCTCGAACAGCAGTGTTTTCAGCTGCTCAGTCTCAGCCGGGCCGTTCACCGCTGCGGTGGCAGGCTGGGTGGCGGGTTCGGCAAGCCCCCCACCCATGATTCGCTGGCGTGCGCCACTGATGGTGTAGCCCTCCTCATACAGAAGGCCACGAATCTGGCGGATCAGGGTGACATCCTCACGCTGATAATAGCGCCGGTTGCCACGCCGTTTCATGGGTTTCAGGGATGGAAATTCCTGCTCCCAGTAGCGCAGCACATGTGACTTGACGGCACACAATTCACTGACTTCACCAATGGTGAAATAACGTTTGGAAGGTATCGCAGGTAACTCACTGTTCGGAATGTGCGCGTCCTGCATAAATTTCCACCCGTTGTTTCAGTTTCTGCCCTGGACGGAAAGTCACCACCCGACGAGCCTCGACCGGGATTTCCTCCCCGGTCTTGGGGTTACGCCCGGGACGCTCGGACTTGTCACGCAGCATGAAATTGCCAAACCCGGATAATTTGACATTCTGCCCCCGGCCCAACGCCATGCGGATTTCGTCAAAAAACATCTCTACCAGATCCTTGGCCTCCCGCTTGTTCAATCCCAACTGCTCATAAAGATGCTCGACCATATCAGCCTTGGTCAACGTCATCATGCTTGTCTCCTTGTCAGCGTAGGGTGGCCCCGGTTGCATCATGCAGGGCAGCCACAATTATATCGATGATCCGATTGACTTCATCGTCGGAAAGAGTGCGGGAAAAGTCTTGTAAAATCAAGCTTAGTGCAACACTTTTTTGATGTTCTTCCACACCTTTGCCGGCGTAAACGTCGAAAATGTTCCAGCCGCTCAACTGCGGGGGGGCCGTGCGTGTGATCACCTCATCGAGGCTGCTGGAGATGACCGACTTATCCAGCACCAGCGCCAGATCACGGCGAATGGCCGGGAACCGACTGACAGCCTGATATTTCGGTACCTGACGGGAACACAACACGGCCATATCCAGCTCGAACAGGTAAACCGGCTGGTCCAGCCCCAGCTTTTTCTCCAGCTGTGGATGCAAAGCCCCCACCCAGCCCACCGGCTGCTCACGGGTAACAATGCGGGCACTCTGCCCCGGGTGCAGGGCCGGATGGGCCATGGGGATAAAATGAAACGCATGGTCCGAAGCCAATGCCAGTACCGCCTCCACATCCCCCTTGATATCAAAGAAATCCGCCTTGCGGGCCGGGATTCCCCATTGTTCCGCAGCTGCCGACCCGGTAATGATACCGGACAGGCAGCGTTGCTGGCTGATACTGCCGTCTTCCGCACGCCCGAACACCGGGCCGATTTCAAACAGGCGTACCCGGCTCTGCTGGCGGTTGAGGTTGTACTGCAGCACCGGAATCAGTCCGGACCAGATGGAAGTGCGCATATGGCTCAGTTCACTGGAAATCGGGTTGGCCAGCTCAATCACCGTCGGTGCACCGGACAGCAGCGCCTCCATCTGCGGGTCCACAAAGCTGTAGGTCACGGCTTCCTGATAGTCACGCCCGACCAGAACCTGACGCAGATCCAGGGCTTGCAAAGCACTTTCAAGGCCAAGCGTCATCCGTGGCGGCAGGGCACGCAGCTGATCCGGAATCGCATCATAGCCATAAATACGTGCCAGTTCCTCAATCAGGTCGGCTTCCAGACGCAGGTCAAAACGTGCCAGTGGTACCGTCACCGCCCAACCATGCTCCCGGTCTTCCACAATACAGCCGAGGCGCTGCAGGATGCTTTCCACCGTGGCATCCGGCAGCTGCAGTCCCAGCAAGCGACCGATACGTGCCCGGCGCAACCCGATCTGCACCGGTACCATCAGGCTGTCGTCAGTGCAGCAATCCACAACCGGCCCCGGCTCCCCGCCACCAATCGACAGGATCAGGGCCGTGGCACGCTCAATGGCTTTCAGTGGCAGGTCGGTCGCCACCCCACGCTCGAAACGGTAGGAAGAATCCGTCTGCAGGCCATAGGCACGGGCCTGCCCGGCCATTTTTTCCGGGCGGAAATGTGCAGCTTCCAGAAACACATGGGTGGTACTGTCGGTAACGGCGGTTGCCTCCCCGCCCATGATGCCGGCCATGGCCACAGCCTTGCGCTCATCGGCAATCACCAGGGTACCGGCATTCAGGCTGACTTCCTGACCATCCAGCAGGGTGAGCGTCTCGCCTTCCCTGGCATAGCGGGCCTGAATGCCGCCATCCAGCCGCTCCAGATCAAAGGCATGCATGGGCTGCCCCAGCTCCAGCATCACGTAATTGGTGACATCCACCAGCAGCGAGCGGCTGCGCAGGCCGTTACGCCGCAGTTTTTCCTGCATCCACAGCGGTGTCCGGGCCGCAACATCAATCCCGCGAATAATGCGCCCGACATAACGCGGACAGGCATCAGCGGCTGGCAGGCTGACTGACCGCACCTCCTCATGCACCGCAGGCTGGGGCGGAATCGCGGGCGGGTGCAGCGCCTCCCCGGTCAGCGCGCTGACTTCACGGGCCAGCCCGGCCACCGACAGGCAGTCCCCCCGGTTCGGGGTAATGCCGAGCTCCAGCACCTGATCCGTCAGACCAAGGTAACTGCGCACATCCTGCCCCACCGGTGCATCCTCCGGCAGCGCCAGCAACCCCTCGGACTTCTCCGCCATACCCAGCTCGGCGGCAGAACACAGCATGCCCTCGGATGCCATACCGCGCAGCCTGCCTTTCTTGATCGTCAGCGGCTTGCCTTCCGGCAGCGGCAGGACCGCTCCGATCAGCGCCAGCGGTGCCTTGAGACCGGCACGGGCATTGGGTGCGCCACAGACAATCTGCAGCAGGGACTCCTGACCATAGTCGACCTGACATACCTTGAGGCGATCCGCATCCGGGTGTTTCTCAATGGACACAATCCGGCCCACCACCACACTGCTGAAATCCGTGGCCACCGGCTCCAGTGCTTCCACTTCACAACCGGAGCGGGTCAGCTTTTCCCCGATTGCGGCAAAGTCGAGTGCAGGATCAATCCATTCACGCAGCCATTGTTCACTAATTTTCATATCCGGTTTTTCCCATCCAGAACTTAACGGAATTGCCGCAGGAAGCGCACATCGTTTTCAAACAGTACACGCAGGTCATTGATCTGGTAGCGCAGCATGGTCAGGCGCTCAACACCGAAGCCAAAGGCAAAGCCGGTGTACTTCTCGCTGTCGATACCGACATTCTCCAGCACATTGGGATGGACCATGCCGCAGCCCATCACCTCCAGCCAGCCGGTATGCGAGCACACCCGGCACCCCTTGCCATGGCAGTGCACACAGGTGATGTCGGTTTCCGCCGACGGTTCCGTGAACGGGAAGAAGCTGGCCCGGAAGCGGGTCTTGAGGTCATCAACCTCGAAAAAGGCACGGAAAAAGGCCGCCAGAATCGCCTTGAGGTCGGCAAAGGTGGTTTCATCATCCACCATCAGCCCTTCAACCTGATGAAACATCGGGCTGTGGGTCAGGTCCGAATCGCAACGGTAAACCCGTCCCGGCGCAATAATGCGGATCGGTGGCGGGTTTTCCTGCATGAAGCGGATCTGTACCGGTGAGGTGTGCGTGCGCAGCAGCAATCCCTGCTCCCGATCCTGCCCCCCCAAGAAGAAGGTATCCAGCATGGCACGGGCCGGGTGGTGGTCCGGAAAGTTCAGGGCAGTAAAATTGTGGAAGTCATCCTCGATTTCCGGACCTTCAGCCAGTCCGAATCCGAGTTGGGCAAAAATAGTCTGGATACGCTGAATGGTGATGCTGATCGGATGCATGCTGCCGAGGCCATCACCGCGTCCGGGCAGGGTCACATCGATGGACTCATCCTGCAGACGTGCATTCAGGGCTTCCTGCTGCAGGCTTTCGCGCCGGGCCTCCAGCGCCGCATTCAGGCTTTCCTTGGCCCGGTTGATTTCCTGGCCGGCAGCTTTGCGCTCTTCCGGTGGCAGCCGGCCCAGCTGTTTGAGTTCAGCCGTCAGCAGTCCGGACTTGCCCAGATAGTGCACCCGCACCTGATCCAGTGCAGCCAGATTGTCGGCCCGGGAAATCTGTTCATGTGCGCTACCCATCATTTCCAGCAAACTTTGCACAATGACTTCCTTTTGAATTGGGGTATGAAAAAGTGAAAGCGGGGATGGCAGAAGCCTTCCCCGCTTTCAGACTTGACAGATAAACCCTGAAGGTTTAATCAGACAGCAAGGGCAGCTTTTGCTTTTTCAGCCAGCTGACCAAAGGCAGTGATGTCATGCACGGCAAGATCGGCAAGTACCTTGCGATCCACCTCAATTCCCGCCTTGTGCAGACCGTCCATGAAACGGCTGTAGGAAAGCTCGAACTGACGGGCCGCCGCATTGATACGGACAATCCACAGGGCACGGAACTGGCGCTTGCGCTGCCGACGGTCGCGGTAGGCATACTGACCGGCCTTGATGACTGCCTGATGTGCAACCCGATAGGTACGGCTGCGGGCACCGTAGTAACCCTTGGCCTTTTTCAGAACTTTCTTGTGACGGGCATTGGCCTGTACACCACGTTTAACTCTTGCCATGTTTCAGTCCCTCCTCAGGCATAAGGCAACATACGTTGAACCAGTGCGGTATCCGACTTGTGCACCCGGTTTTCGCCCACCCGCAGGTGACGCTTGCGCTTGGTACTCTTTTTGGTCAGGATATGGCGCAGGTGAGACTGCTTGCGTTTAAACGTGCCATTGGCCGTCTTGCGGAAGCGCTTGGCCGCTCCGCTGTTGGTCTTGATCTTAGGCATCTTCAACTCCTTTTCAGAGGTTTGCTACAACATCCCGCAAGAGTGCCTGGCCTTGACGGGATGATACGAAAACTATTTTTTCTTCGGGGCCATGACCATGATCATCTGGCGGCCTTCCAGTTTGGGAAACTGCTCCACTGCTGCCAGTTCAACCAGTTCATTCTCGACCCGTTTAAGCAGCTCCATACCCAGTTCGCGATGTGCCATTTCACGCCCCCGGAAACGAACCGTTACCTTGATTTTGTCCCCCTCTTCGAGGAACTCGGTCAGCTTGCGCAGCTTGATCCTGTAATCGCCTTCATCCGTGCCGGGACGGAACTTGATTTCCTTGATCTGGGTCTGCTTCTGTTTCTTGCGTGCGGCAGCAGCCTTTTTGCTCTCATCAAAACGGAACTTGCCGTAATTCATGATGCGACAGACCGGCGGCTTGGCGGTCGGCACGATCTCTACCAGATCCAGCCCGTCTTCATCGGCCATGGCCTGGGCTTCATCGGTTGAAACAACTCCCTTGTTTTCACCTTCCGCATCAATCAGGCGAACTTTCGGAACCCGAATGTCACTATTGATACGATGTTCTTTTTCCAGAGCGATGAGCGTAATCCTCCCAAATAAATCAAGCGGTGCGATTTGCCGTTTCGGTTTTCAGGCGTTCCAGTATTTCGGCAACCGAAACGGAACCCATATCCTGCCCCGAACGCGTACGCACAGCCACTGACTGTGTTTCCACTTCCCGATCCCCTACCACCAGAAGGTAAGGCACCCGTTGCATGGTGTGTTCGCGGATTTTAAAGCCAATCTTTTCATTTCTCAAGTCTGCAACGGCGCGAATACCCTGGTCACGTAACTGTTTTTCAACAGATTTGGCAAAATCCGCCTGATTATCGGTGATATTCATCACCACTGCCTGTACCGGCGCCAGCCAGAGCGGGAACTTGCCGACATAATGCTCAATCAGAATACCGACAAAACGCTCCAGGGAACCGAACAGGGCACGGTGCAGCATAACCGGGCGCTGACGTGAATTATCCTCGGCGACATAGGAAATATCAAAACGCTCCGGCAGGTTCATATCCACCTGCAGGGTACCGCACTGCCAGTCGCGCCCGATGGCATCCCGCAGCACAAACTCCAGCTTCGGACCATAGAAAGCCCCCTCACCGGGAAACAGCTGATAAGGCAATCCCAGGTGATCAAGGGCAATGGCCAGGGCATTTTCCAGCTTGTCCCAGATTGCATCGGTGCCGATACGGTTTTCCGGGCGCGTGGAGAGTTTGATCACCACATCCTCAAAACCGAAGTCCCGGTAAATGTCCATGACCAGCCCGATCACGCTTTTGCACTCATCTTCCATCTGGTCTTCGGTGCAGAAGATATGGGCATCATCCTGTGTAAAATGCCGTACCCGCAGCAGGCCGTGCAGGGCACCGGAGGGTTCATAGCGGTGCACCTTGCCGAACTCGGCCATGCGCAGCGGCAGGTCGCGGTAACTTTTGAGTCCCTGGGCAAACATCAGCACCCCGCCCGGACAGTTCATGGGCTTGAGGGCGAATACGCGCTCATCCTCGGTCTGGGTGGTGAACATGTTCTCGCGGTAGTTGAACCAATGCCCGGACACTTCCCAGAGCGAACGGTCCATCACATCCGGGGTGTTGATTTCGACGTAGCCGGCCTTTTCCTGCCGGGCGCGCATGTAATTGATCAGCTGCTGAAAGATGGTCCAGCCTTTGGGATGCCAGAATACCGCCCCCGGTGCTTCCTCGTGGAAGTGGAACAGGTCCAGCTGCCGCCCGAGCTTGCGGTGGTCGCGCTTTTCCGCCTCTTCCAGGAAAGTCAGGTACTGCTTCAGTTCCTTGCTGCTGCCCCAAGCCGTACCATAAATGCGTTGCAGCATTTCATTCTTCGAGTCCCCGCGCCAGTAAGCTCCGGCAACCTTCATGACCCGTACCGCCGGGATTTTGCCGGTACTGGGCACATGCGGCCCGCGGCACAGGTCGATGAAATCGCCCTGTCTGTAGAGCGACAGTTCTTCCCCGGCAGGAATGCCCTCAATGATTCTGGCCTTGTAGACCTCACCCATATCCTGGAAAAAACGGATGGCTTCATCACGGCCCATGACACTGCGCTCAACCGGAATATCCTGCTTTACCAGTTCCTGCATGCGCGCATCAATGGCCTGCAGGTCTTCCGGCGTAAAGGATTCCTCACGGGCGAAATCATAATAAAAACCGTTTTCCACAACCGGCCCGATGGTGACCTGGGTTTCCGGGAACAGCTGTTTCACGGCCTGCGCCATCAGGTGGGCGGAAGAATGGCGGATAATATCCAGTCCTTCCTCATCTTTGGCAGTCACAATGGCCAGCGTGCTGTCAGCGCTGATGACATGGCTGGTATCAACCAGTTGACCATTAACCTTACCGGCCAGTGCCGCTTTGGCCAGACCGGCACCAATACCGGCAGCGATGTCCTGAACGGAAACGGGATGATTAAAAGCACGCTGGCTTCCATCGGGGAGGGTAATGACAGGCATTGTTTTTCTCCAGTGGTGATCCACACAACAGATCACATGTTTAAAATTCAATATTCCAATAGAAAGGCTTGGACTTTGGCTACATTCCCGACAGTATCTCGGGCACACTCACACTGAACAGGCAGTTACTGTGCATTGCAGCAAAGCCGGAGCGTGAGAGTAGCAATGCTGGCTCCGGACTGCAAGCATTACCCCCGGATCGGCCGCTTTTAATCGCCCAATACCTGATTCCGGTCCCCGAGCGCCACATCCTGGGCATGATGCGTGACCAGCAGCACGGTTTTGCCTGCCGCCCTGGCGGTGTCCCGCACCCACTGCCCGGCCAGGGCATGCGTCTGCGGGTCCAGCTCGGCAAACGGCTCATCCAGCAATACCAGCGGCTCCGGACGCAACAGGGTGCGCAGCAGAGCCACGCGCTGGCGCTGACCGCCGGACAGGGTGGCCGGCATGCGTGCCAGCAGGGTCTCAATCCCCAGTGCCTCAGCCCCGTCCCGAAGCGCCTGCTCCCAGGCCGCCGTGCGCTGTCGGCCCATACCGAGGCCCAGATTGCGCCACACGGAGACATGCTCGAACAGGTTGTGATCCTGAAACAGCATGCTCACCGGGCGCTGTGCCACCGCCAGCGGCAGCAGGGAACGGCCCTGCCAGCGAATATCGCCCCGGTCCGGTGTTTCAAAACCGGCCAGCAGCATCAGCAGCGTGGTCTTGCCGGCCCCACTGCGCCCCTGCAGGGTCAGAATGGCACCGCTTTCCAGCTGAAAGTCATAATCCAGCGCCCAGTCCTCACGGGCAATCCGGACCTGACTTACTTCAAGCATGCGCCCTCTCCCGATCCAGTACCCAGACCAGCAGGCCACACACTCCCAGCAGCAGCAAGGAAGCCAGCGCTGCCTCCTGCATGCGGTAAGTCGAGGCATAGCGATAAATCAACCAAGGCAACGTGGTCCAGTCTTTATCACCGAACAGGGCAAAAACCGCCACATCCCCCATCGCCAGCAGCAGCGCCAGGGCAAAGGCGGCACGCAGACTCCCGCCCAGCCAGCGCCACTCCAGCGTCAGACGCTCCTGCCAGGCCAGCTTCAGCCCGGCGCACAGAGGGGCATACTGGGCATCAAACTGTAACAGACGCGGACGCAACTGCTGGACCGCAAACGGCAGGGTCAGGGCCAGATTCAGCAGCACCACCAACACCGGCCCCCAGTGCTCCAGCCGCAGCCGGGGCAAGGCAAATACGTACCAGCCCACCGACAGCACCATGGCCGGGGCCGTCAGGGCATGAGTCGAAAGCCACTCCAGCAACTGCCGTCGCCGGTGACGGCCCTGCAGCTGTGCCAGCCGCTGCGGCCACAGCACCAGCCAGGCCAGCAGCGTGGCCGGAACGGCACAGGCCAGCGCCAGCAGCAGGCTGTTCCACAAAGCCTGCAGCAGCGGCAAAAGCCGAAGACTGGCCGGAATGTGTGCCAGTACCGGCAACAGCACCAGCAGCGGCAGCAGCAGGAACAGCGCACACAGCAGATAGACCCCGCCATGCCACAGCCCCCCCCAGCGCCCCGGTACCGGTACTTGGCTCCCGCCCTGCTCCAGCACCAGCCAGCTACCGCCCCCGAGCCGCCCCAGCAGGGCAAACAAAGTCCCGGCAATGGTGAACTGCACCCAGGCCAGCGTCAGGGCTTCGGGCAGATTGAAGTCGTATTTCAATGCCTGATAGATTGCCAGTTCCAGTGTGGTGGCCTGCGGTCCGCCCCCCAGGGCCAGCACCACGGCAAAGCTGTTGAAACACAGGACAAACACAAAGCCGGCCAGCACCAGCAGCCGCCCACGCACCATGGGCCACTCCACCAGCTGCCAGCGTGTCAGGGCAGGCAGCTTGAGCAGCAGTGCCAGCCGCCAGGCGGTATCCGGAATCTGCAACAGCTGCAGATACAGCGCCCGCACCACAAACGGCAGATTCAAAAATACATGTGCCAGCAAAATACCTTGCAGCCCGTACAGGTTCCAGTCCGGCCCCAGCAGGGGCGAAAGCCGGCCCGAATGCCCCAGCAGCAGTACCAGTCCGGTGATCAGCACCAGCGTGGGCAGCACAAAGCACAACAGGCACAGAGCCAGAAAGGCACGCCGAAACCACAGGCCGGGCAGGTAATACAGCGCACGAGCCACCGGATAGCCGAACAGCACCGCCAACCCGGCACTCAGGGCTGCCTGTTTGAGTGAAAACCACAGGATGCCGTAAAAATACGGATCACGCAGGGTGGCCGGATCAGCAACCTGACCGGAGAAGCCGATCAGACCATAAAACGCCACCCCGGTAATCAATACCAGCCCCGTCAATCCGGCCAGAGCCGGAATCTGCCCTGTACCCCCCCGGTAACCGTGCATCAGCCGCCGCAGTGCCTCAGTCCTTCACCGCCGCACTGCGCCACCGGGCAATCCAGTCCTTGCGTGATTCGGCCACCGCCTCGGGGGTGAAGCCGATACGCCGGGGACGGATCAGTTCGCTGAATACCGGTGGCAGCTTCACCTCATCAATCACCGGCAGCATCCAGTTGGTCACCGGAATAATGGCCTGGGCCTCGGGCGAAATCAGGAATTGCAGAAACTGCTGCGCCAGTACCGGTTGCTGCGAGGTTTTCAGGCGTGCTGCCAGCTCCACTTGGGCCACATGGCCTTCATCAAACAGGGCAGCGTGGTACTGATCTTTGCCTTCCGTGATTACATGGTAGGCGGGCGAGCTGCTGTAACTGAGCACATAATCCGCACCCCCTTCCAGAAACATGCTGTAGGCCTCCCACCAGCCCTTGGTCACGGTCACGGTATGCCGTGCCAGCTGCTTCCAGGCAGCATCCGACTGATCACCATACACCGCCTGCATCCACAGCATCAGGCCCTGACCGGGTGTGCTGGTACGCGGGTCCTCATAAATCACCCTGGCATCCGAATCCACCAGCGCCTTGAGCGAGGTCACAGGCTCCTTGACCCGGCTGCTGTCATAGACAAAAGCGAAATAACCGTAATCAAAGGGCAGGAAATCCGGATCCTGCCATGCCAGAACCGGGCTGAGGTCATCCAGTGGTACCGCATGCGCGGCAATCAGACCGGTGGCACGGGTCTCCACCAGCAAACCGTCATCAATACCGAGGATCACATCAGCCTTGGTCCTCTCACCTTCAATGCGCAGGCGGTTAAGAATGCTGACCCCGTCCTCGGCTCCGACAAACCGGAGGTCACAGTCACACTGGGCTTCAAATGCCTTTTCCAGCTGTGGTCCCGGCCCCCATTCGGAGACAAAGGAATCATAGGTATAGACCGTCAGCTCCGCAGCCGACAGGGGGCTGGCCATAACCGCCGCCATCGACAGGACGGACAGGCCCGGTAATGCAGAAGACTTGAATGCAAAAGGCTTGTTCATGAAAAGTTGTTTCCTTGACGCCAAGGGTTGATGCGCAGGGACACAACGGCATGGGGGATGGGGCTGAAAAGACTCTTCCCTCCGCCGGCATGATCCGGTTCAGGTTCCGCGGGTTCACCATCTGGTATCTCAGCCACAGGCCCTGCCTGTGACACCCCGAGAGCACGGGTGCCAGTCTAGCAAATGCCGACAGCAGCGACAATCCGGGTTGGCAGGTTAAGCAGGCGGGAATTACCGCCGCAGGTCGCCCGGAGGAATATCGGGAGCGTCAGGGTTCCCGGTGAGGGGGGCGCAACACCGGGATGGTTCTATAACCAGCCCTTGTGCTTGAAAAACAGGTAAGGCGCAATCCCCGAGATCACCATCAGCCCGATCGCCCACGGGTAGCCCAGCAGCCACTCCAGTTCCGGCATGTGTTTGAAGTTCATCCCGTACAGACTCGCCACCAGCGTCGGGGGCAGAAAGACCACCGAGGCAATGGAGAAAATCTTGATGATCTGGTTCTGCTGTATGCTGATGAAACCCTGGGTCGAGGCCATCAGGAAGTTGATCTTGTCAAACAGGAAAGTGGTGTGGGACATCAAACCCTCGATATCGCGCATCACCTCGCGCATGGTTTCCAGATACTCCGGATTTTCGCGCAGGTGACGCAGCAGAAAGGAAATGTCACGCTGGGTATCCATCAGGCACAGGCGGATCTTGCCGTTGCTGTCCTCCAGCCGGGCCAGCTCACTGATGGCCTCTTCCAGATCGGAAAGGTCGGTTTCCTCCTCCAGCACCTGATGCCCCAGGGTTTCCAGCTCGTGGTGAATGTCCTCCAAGTGGTCGGCATGATTCTCGACCTTGTGCTCCAGCATGGTGACCAGCAGCTCGGCAGCGTCACGGCAGGCCACCTGCCCGCGACGGGCACGCAGGCGGAACAGGCGAAAATCCGGCAGCTTCTCGTCCCGCAGCGTGATCAGGCGCTCCCCCTGCAGGATGAAAGCCACCGACTCGGTATTGGGACGCCCTTCATCCTGATACATGAACAGCGAGTGTACATGCAGGCCGGTCTGGTCGATGTAGCAGCGTGCCGATGACTCGATCTCGTCCACATCCTCGAACTCGGGCAGATCAGTATGGAGGAGGGCTTCCAGCAGATCGCGTTCGGACTCATCCGGGTCACACATGTCGACCCAGTTCACTTCGGCCAGCTGTTCACGCAGGCGGGCTTCATCGACCTTGACCTGACGGATAAAACTGTTTTCGATATTGAATAGCCTGAGCATGGGTCACTCCCTCGTCAATGTGCTGCGATTCTAACGCATCGGCCCGCTCAGGGAAGGAGTATTTCCTGCCCATGGCCTGACAGGCACCGGACAGACCGTGCCCGGAACACACAGGAGCGGGAAACAGGAAGGAATAAATACAGGAAATTCAGCATCAGACCGGCTGTCTGGCAACCGGTCAGGGAATGTGATCCCGGAAACGGGTTACATGAACAGGCAGATATCGGACTCGCCGGCAAACTCGAAGAAGGTTGCTGCCCCACCGTATTCGATGCCTTCAAGAAAATCGCCGGTCTCCATTTCAAACAGGTCCACCGTCATCTGGCAGGCAATCATCCTCACTTCAGCCTCCTGGCACAGCTCACGCAGCTCCGCCAGATCGGCCACCCCCTTTTCCGCCATTTTCTTTTTCATCATGGACGTCATCATGGCCTGCATGCCAGGCAGCCCCTGCAGCAGCACCGGCACCGGGAACGGCATCGGCATGGCCGGGTTGCCCAGTGAAGTCACCTGCAGGTTCATGTTCTTTTTCAACAGCTGCAGCCCGTAGAAAGTGAAGAAAATCTGTACTTCATAACCCAGAGCGGCTGCCGTGGAAGCCAGAATAAACGGAGGATACCCCCAGTCCAGCGTCCCCTTGGTAGCGATAATGGCTAGTTTTTTCTCAGACATTGGTAGTGACCTCTCAAAAATGACAATAATTAACGAGTCACCCCGTGTCCGTGACTCATCCTCTCTTCAAATATTTCCGAACACCCGGCCCCGGCCATCAGGCTGCCTGTGGCAGCACGACTTTCATGCCGGACTGGTACCACTGTACAATGCCGCCTGCCAGATTGATCGCCTCAACGCCGGTATTCTGTTTCAAAAACAGGCAGGCCTGGGCGGAACGGCTGCCGGTGCGGCAATAAAATACAATGGTTTCATCGGCAGCGAACGCATTCAGATGCAATGGCAGGGTATGCAGCGGCATCAGCTCCGCCCCCTCGATAATGCCCTGGCCGAACTCGGCGGAAGACCTGACATCGACCAGCCTGATTTTCCTGTCCGCATCCAGCATCACCTTGAGGCCGGCAGCGTCTGTTTCCTGAATTCCGAACATGATGTCCCAATCAATATTAAATAATTCTTATATTCTAATTTTTCCCATCAGAAAGTCAAGCAGGAACCCACTGGTCATCAGGCACTCCAACTTGCATGCAGGCCATGCTTTGTTGCACCCTTTCATCCTGAACGGATCGCTGCTACGGATAGCCACAGGAGTACACATCATCATGTTTCCCATGTCCCGTTTTCCTTTTTCCCTGTTGATGCTCGGGGTATTCGCACTGCCGCTGGCCTCCCCGCTGCAGGCCGAGCTTGACCTGAGCATTCCGGACATCGGCAGCCTGCCGGCCGGTAGCGCCGCCACAACCCTGGGGCAGGTCAATGCACAGGAAACCGGGCGACAGCTGGTACGCAAGCTGCGCAGTATCCGCCCCATCATCGAAGACCCGGAACTGTCCCAGTGGCTGCGCCGGCTGGGTCAGCGTCTGGCACCGCCTGCCGGACTCAGTGCCGACAAGCTGCTGGTCCTGATGGAAAACAACAGTGACATCAATGCCTATTCCATGCTTGGCGGTGTCATCGTCATCAATTCCGGGCTGATCCTCAGCACCGACTCGGAAAGTGAACTGGCTGCAGTGCTGGCACACGAAATCGCCCATGTGTCCCAGAATCACCTGGAGCGCATGCGGGCTGAAAATACCATGAGTCCCTGGGTCACCGGACTGGGCATTCTGGCCGGAGCAGCAGCAGCCAGCCAGGATTCGGATGCCGGTCAGGCCATTCTCTCCGGCACCCTCGCCTATCAGGCCCACCAGCAGATCGTATTCAGCCAGCGCGCCGAATCAGAGGCCGACCGGGTCGGGTTGCGAGCGCTGGCTGCCGCCGGTTTCGATCCCATGGGCATGCCGCAGTTCATGGAAAAGCTGGATCGCAGCCAGAACAACCCGTATGGGGAGCTGGGTAAATACCTGAGCTCCCATCCGCTCAGCATCGACCGCCTCAGCGATACCCGCAGCCGTGCCCGGCAGCAGGGGGGTGCCAGGGGGCGCGAGAATCCCGATTATGCCTTTGCACGTGAAAAACTGCGTCAGCTGGTCAGTCCGGGGTCTGCTGCCGGTGCCGCACCCTACCCGACCCTGCCCGGCTATGTCGAGGGACTCAAGCAGCTCCGGCGCAATAATGCCGCAGCCACGCTGAAGCTCGCCAATGCCAGCCAGCCCGTCGCCCTGGCGCTGCTGCAAGCCCAGGCCCTGCTGGACCTGCAGCAGCAGGCGCAGGCTCAACAGCTGCTGAATCCCTGGTACCAGCGCAATCCGCAGGATGAGGCCGTCGCCCTGCTGCTGGCCCAAAGTCTGGTGGCTGCCGGCCAGCCGGACCGGGCCTGGCAGGTCATCAGCCGCGTCAGCCTCAGCGAATCCACCAGTCTGGAGTTTCTGGAAGGCGCACAGACCATTGCCCGGCAGGCGGGCCTGTCTGGTGAGGCCATGCTTTACAATGCCGAACGCAGCCTGCGCCTGGGTGAGTATGTCCATGGCAAGGCCACCCTGCAACAGGCCCTGAAAATCAGTACCCTGTCACCCCAGACCAGAGCCAGGACACTGGTGCTGCTGCGCAGTTTCCAGCTGGCCGAGCGTAACAAGGGGCTGCTGGGTCGCTGACGGAAAACAAACACGACCTTTACGGCGTATTGTGCCTTATTGTAAGCTCGGATGATAATTTGACTTATGTCAATGACTTGTATTTTCGACTTTGTCCGATGCCGGCCACAAGGCTCGCGCATGACAAAACCGCACCCGTGTTTGTAGTTTACCCTGGAGAGGAGGTTGTACCCCATGCGGAAATCCAGACCCCTGACGGCATCACTTGCCGTGTTGATTCTGGCGGCCACCACGGGCCTGTCAGGTGTCAGCGCTGCCGAAGGTGAAGTCAGCGAGGAAGCACTTGCCAAAGGCAGGGAGATTGCCTTTGACATCATGACAGGCAACTGTCTGGCCTGCCACATGATGGCCGGCGGAGAAATGCCCGGCAACATCGGTCCGCCACTGGTTGCCATGAGGGCGCGCTTTCCGGACCGGGCCAAGCTGCGTGAGCAGATTGCCGACTCCCGGATCAGCAACCCCAAAACCATCATGCCACCTTTCGGTGCCCATGGCATCCTGAGCGACGAAGAGCTGGATATGGTCACGGACTTCGTCCAGTCACTGTAGATTATTCTTGTTGGAGAGCGGAAAAACATGAAACGCAGAATTTTTCTGAAAGGAACCCTTGCAGCCAGTGCAACCGGCATGGCAGCCAACGCCGGGCTGCTGGCCTCCCGAGCAGCGGCAGCGACCGAAGCAGCCGCAGCAACCGGGGCGACAGCAGCCGAAGCCGTAACGGCAGAGGCAGCCACTGTCGCCGCTGATACCGTCAGCACGGCGTTCAGCGCCACCACGCTGGAAGACACCCTGAAAGCCCTGGATGTTACACCGGAGGAGTCGGACCAGGTCTCACTGGATGCCCCGGACATTGCCGAAAACGGTGTCGTCGTGCCGGTCACGGTCAAAACCAGGGCAGAAAACGTCTCGGAAATTGCCATTGTGGTGGCTGATAACCCGACACCGCTGGCCGCCATCTTCACCTTCCCGGAAGGCGGTGCCACCATGGCATCCACCCGTCTCAAGATGGGCAAGACCTCAAACGTGCTGGCGCTGGTCAAATCCGGCGACAAGGTGCTGATGGCCAAAAAAGAAGTCAAGGTTACCATCGGTGGCTGTGGCGGTTAATGCGCGGTTAACAGAAAGTTAAGGAGAGAGACATGAGCGGAATCAAACTGAAAGCCAAGGCAAAAGATGGCGTGGTCGAGGTCAAGGCCCTGATGAACCACCCGATGGAAACCGGACAGCGCAAGGACTCCAAAACCGGTGAGAAAATCCCGGCCCACTTCATCAAACAGGTCGAGGTCAGCGTCAATGGCAGGGAAGTCATGAAGGCCTATTGGGGACCCTCGGTTTCAAAAAACCCCTACATTGCCTTTGAGTGTGCCGGCAGCACCGGTGACACCATCACCCTGAGCTGGGTGGACAACAAGGATGAAAAGGACTCGATCGAAGACAAAATCGGCTGACCGGAGACTCGCATGAAACTGATGAAAACCGTACTGGTGGGTCTTTCACTTACCGGCCTGGTAGCGGCTGCCGCCGTGCAGGCCACACCGGAAGAGGACCGGGCAGCCTTTCAGAAATTTTTCACCGACAAATTCAAGAACAGCATCAGGGACAAAAACCCTGAAAACTTTATCCACGGTGCCCTGGCCCTGAGTGAGGATGCCTTTTCCCAGTGGCAGGAAATCGATGGTGACTTCCCGCCCTACGGGGATGCGATGGATCATGGCAGGGAACTCTGGGAAAAGCCGTTCGCCAATGGCAAATCCTTCAAGGACTGTTTCAAGGAAGACCTGAACATGATCCGGGCTTCTTTCCCGCGCTATGACGAGGAAAAGGACACCATTCTGACCCTGGAAGGGGAAATCAACGCCTGCCGCGAGGCCAATGGCGAAAAGCCCTTTGCCTGGAAAAAAGGGGATATTGCTGCAGTTTCCGCCTATATCTCCCATGAAGGCCGGGGCCAGAAAATCGATGTCAAGATTCCAAACGAAAAGGCCGAAGCCTGGTACGAAAAAGGCAAGGCATTCTTCTACACCAAACGCGGCCAGCTCAATATGGCCTGTGCCGACTGCCATATCGCCTACAGCGGCAACTACATCCGCGCCGAACTGCTAAGCCCGGCCTACGGACAGATCAGCCACTTCCCGACATTCCGGGCCAAGTGGGATGAACTCGGCACCCTGCACCGCCGCTATGGCGGCTGTAACGAACAGGTCCGCGCCAAACCGTTTGCACCACAAAGCGATGAATACAAGGCCCTGGAGTACTTCCATACCTACATGTCCAACGGCCTGGAATGGAACGGACCGGCTTTCCGGAAATAGGCCCGAACCGGCACCTGCCGTTATCATCACGGCACCCGGGAGGCGAAGCCTTCACCTCTCGGGTCCGGACATGGCGCCAGCTCACGCCCTGCCTTAAAACTCTGTCTGGGTTCCGACCAGTACCTGATAACTGTCAGTGTCACCGGTGGCAGTGAGCGGCTTGGCAATATCCACATGCAGCACTTTGCCGGTACTGGAGCGGGTGGAAACAATCCGCAGGCCCACACCGACATCCCCCAGCCACTCTGCCGGCTGGCCACGGCCCCAGGCACCACCGGCATCCGCAAACACGGCAGCTCCGATGCGCGCCGCCCGCATGGGGTACCAGTCGAAATAAAAGCGCCGCTCCGCAGACAGCAACAGTGAGCGATCCCCGCCCTGAAAACCGGTCGGATAGCCGCGCAGGCCGCTGTCACCACCCAATACCAGCTGTTCCCCCGGCAACAGGTTATCAGCGTAACGAAATACACCGGCCAGATGCCAGCCACTGCGATCATCAGTGAAATGGTTCCATTCCCCCCTGGCACTCAGGCGTCCGCCACTGAGCTGGCCGGTGCCGATCCAGGTACTGCCTTCCAGCTCCAGCAGGCCCAGCTGCCGGTCCCCCGGCATGAAACCCTTGCTGTAGGCGGCATCCAGTTTCAGGTAATCCCCCTCCGACCCCAGGCCCCGGCTCAACCAGCCGGCACTGATCGTGAAGCGGTGTCCGAGCGCAATATCCTCGGTTCTGCCCATGGTACGGAAGTTTTCCCGGGTGATGAAATCATCCTGCACATACTCATAGCCGATCCAGGGGTAGGACTGCACGATGTCGGGTGCTGCATACGCACTGGTATCGGTCGGAAACCAGGACTGCTGCAGGTATTGCCATCCGAGCAGATAACGTTCGGTATGGTCCCCCTGCCTGCCGCCAGACCAGCCATAAAACAGCTTGCCGGAACGCTTGTCCTCACCGATACGCCGTGCCACCTCACCCTGTTCATAAAACGGAACTTCCTGTTCCAGTGCCTTGACTTCCAGCCCCCAGGCTTCACGGCTGTCAAAGGCATAAAAAGGCAGTTCCAGGTCCAGCAGATAACCACGGCCATCCGAATTGTTCAGTAACCCGAAAGTCAGCTCATGCCGGGTGCCGAACAGACCGGGATCATGGTAGCCCAGCTTGGTCTCACTGCGATTGCTGTCCTGCTGATAGCTGAAACCCAGCGCCTTGCCCCAGCCCAGCAGGTTATGTTCCTCGATTTTAATCCCGCCACTGGTCTCGCCCCCCGAATGACCGGCATCCAGCCCCGGCATCAGGGTCCAGTTGTCGGAGGTACGCACCTGAATATCCACTTCCCCGCCACACACCTGAACGGGGGTGATCACGGCCTCCTTGAGATAATGCCGTGCCCGCAGCAGTCGCTCCGACTCGCGCAGCCGGGCGGCATCAAAAGCCTCCCCGGACCGGAACAGCAGGTGACGCTGAACCACTTCAGCGCGGGTATTGACATGCAGGCGGTTGGCGGCACGGTTGTACCAGCGATTTTCCTTCGGGTTGTCCGGATCAAAGATATTGCCGGTTTCCACCGTGATGTGACCGACACGCAGATCCCGGCGTTGTGCATCCTGCTCCTGCCAGAGGCGACATTCTGCTGCTGTCGCGCTGGAATGCCACAACAGACCGCTCAGGGTGAACAGAAACAGACAATAGCCCCTCACCGGCTGACAGGCCGGCACCGGCACGGAAATGAGGTGATTTTTCATGGCATTATTGTGTGATAGCCTTGGTAGCCCTATGCACTGATAGTACGCAAAACCGGGGGGCTTGTCATTGGACAAATGTCCCCTGCCACCCGGCCAGCTCCGGATCACCACACCGGGGCTGGCCGCACAGACGGCCGATGCAGCGGGCTAGTCCGCCAGACTTTTACTCACAATCTCATAGACATCGGTCGACAGCTCCGGATGGGCCTGGATACGCTCCAGTTCTGCCCGCATCAGGGCTGAACGCCCGGCCTCGAAGTGCCGCCAGTTCATCAGCGGACGCACCATACGCGCTGCCACCTGCGGATTGAGACCGTTCAGGCTGATCACCTGCTCGGTCAGGAAACGGTAGCCGGAACCGTCAGCCGCATGAAAATGCAGTGGATTGCGCAGGGTGAAAGAGCCGATCAGGGCACGCACCTTGTTGGGATTGCGCAGATCAAACAAGCGGTGCTGCATCAGCTCGCGTACCCGTGCCAGGGTATGCGGCAGCGTGGAGGAAGCCTGCAGGGCAAACCACTTGTCCATCACCAGGGTATCGTTCTGCCAGCGGTCATGGAAATGCTGCAGGGCCTCCTCCCGCAACGGGGAATCACAGTCGGCCAGCACGCTCAGGGCCGCCAGTGCATCGGTCATATTACCGGCCTCCCGATACTGAGCTGCCGTTTGCCGGGTCAGTGACGCATCCTCAAGCCGTCCCAGATAGCCCAAGCAGACATTGCGCAAACGCCGCCGTCCCATGCTGGCGGCATCAATGGCATAGGCCCCCGTATCACTCAGGGCCTGATACAGGTGCTCCAGATCCAGACGCAGGCTGCGTGCCAGGGTGGCCAGCACGTATTCACGCACTTCATGGATCGCTGCCGGGTCTGCCGGACGGGCTGCTTCAATCATGTCGGTCACGGACGGCAGGGTCAGGGCTTCGGCCCGCAGGGCGTGGTCCAGCGTCTCGTCGGTGAGCATGGCCTGGAAGGCGCTGATGAAATCATGCTCCAGCCCCAGCGGTTCGCCATCCTCCCGTGCCTCCAGCAGGTTGAGCATGGTCTGCATTGCCAGCCGCTGCCCCGCATCCCAGCGATTGAAGGCATCGGTATCATGGCGCATCAGGAACAGCAGATCGTCATCGTCATAATCAAAATTCAGGCGTACCGGAGCCGAGAAGCCGCGCAGCAGCGACGGGACCGGGCGTTCCGGAACATTCAGGAAGGTGAACGACTGCTCGAAGGCATCCAGACGCAGGACCAGTGAGGCCGCACCATTCCCCCCCACGGCAATCGCGGCTGGATCAGCCAGCTCCAGTGCCAGCGCCTGGCCCCGGGCATCCAGCAGCCCCAGGGCAAACGGCATCAGGTAAGGCCGGCCTTCCTTGCCTTCCAGCACCTCGGGCAGTACCTGGCGGCAATGCAGGGTACAACTGCGCGTATCGGGGTCATAATCCATATCGACCTGGATTTCCGGAGTACCGGGCTGATTATACCAGGCATGCATACCGCTCAGGTCAACCCCGTTGGCATCCGCCATCGCCGCCAGAAAATCCTCAGTGGTCACCGCCTGCCCGTCATGGCGTGCAAAGTACAGGTCCATACCGCGCCGGAACCCGTCCTGCCCCAGCAGGCTGTCATAGAGGCGCACCACTTCGGCCCCCTTCTCGTACACGGTCACGGTATAGAAGTTGTTGATCTCGATATAAGAGGCCGGGCGTACCGGATGGGCCATGGGGCTGGCATCCTCGGCAAACTGATGGGTACGCAGCATGCGCACGTCCTCAATGCGCTTGACCGCCCGCGAATGCAGGTCGGCGGTAAACTCCTGATCCCGGAAGACGGTCAGTCCTTCCTTGAGCGATAGCTGGAACCAGTCGCGGCAAGTAACCCGGTTACCGGTCCAGTTATGGAAATACTCATGTCCGATCACCGACTCGATATTGATGTAATCCATGTCGGTGGCGGTTTCCGGGCTGGCAAACACCAGCTTGGAGTTGAAGATATTGAGGCCCTTGTTTTCCATCGCCCCCATATTGAAGTCATCGACCGCCACAATCATGTAGATATCAAGGTCATACGCCAGTCCGAAACGCGCCTCATCCCAATGCATGGCACGCTTGAGCGAAGCCATGGCATGCTCGCACCTGTCGATATTGTGCGCCTCGGTATAAATGCGCAGCACCACCTCGCGCCCGGAGCGGGTGACATAACAGTCTTCCACATGCTCCAGCCGTCCGGCCACCAGGGCAAACAGGTAGGAAGGCTTGCGAAACGGGTCTTCCCACTGCGCCCAGTGGCGTCCACCGGGCAGCTCGCCGCTGCCGGTCAGATTACCGTTGGAAAGCAGCACCGGGTAGCGGGCCTGATCGGCAATAATGCGGGTGGTGAATACCGTGAGCACATCCGGACGGTCCGGGTAATAGGTAATCTTGCGGAAGCCCTGTGCCTCACACTGGGTACAGAAATTGCCACTGGAGCGGTACAGCCCTTCCAGTGAGGTGTTTTTCTCCGGATGGATGCGCGTGATGATGGTGAGCGTGAACTGCGCCGGCACCTGATGCACCACCAAGCCACCGTCAACCAGGGCATAGGCGGATGGCTCCAGCGACCGGTCATCCAGGCGGATGTCCACCAGCTCCAGCGCCTCACCGGACAGTTCCAGCGCACTGTCGGGCGCGGCACCGTCACGGAGGCGATAAACCGCCGTGCCAGTGACCAGCGTACCTTCCTCGCCCAGCTCAAACACAAGCGACAGGTTTTCCACCTGCCACGCCGGAGCCTGATAATCCTTGAGGTATATGGTTTGCGGTTGGCCTTCTCTCATGCGTGTCATCCAATAGGGTTTTCAGTGGGCCCCCGATACAGGGAGCGGTAAATCAACGGGTAATCCGGGTCATCCGCCTTGAGCTGCCCCATGCGGATCAGCAGGTCAATATTGACCAGATTGCAGTTATCCTTGAAAGCCTCGACCTCACGGGTCAGCTTCGCCACCTCAGCCAGCGGCAGCAGCTCGAATTTTGCCACCTCACCGTCGGTATTCACCGGGGTGAAATCTGCCGGCAGCCACAGGTCAAACAGAAACAGGGTACAGCGGTCCAGCCCACGCCAGCCCGACTGGGCATAATGGACCTGTCCGGCGGCAACGGCGCTGCGGGCCAGTGGCTCCGGCACTGCAGCCTCCTCAAACGCCTCCTTGACAATATTGTCAAGCAGGCCGATCCCGACCGGCTGGCCACCGGCTACCATCTGGTCCAGCTTGCCGGGCCAGAACGGCTTGGTATCGGTGCGGGTACCCAGCCAGACATGCACACCGTCCGGCCCCTCGCCCTTGCGCACCAGCCCGTTGACATGCACACCGAAACTGCGGATGCCCAGAAAGGAAGCCGCTGCACGCTCCACCGCCAGCACCGCCGGCTCACCGAACCCCAGTGTCACCGGATAAGCCTCCCCCACCCAGGTATCCATCACGCCGGCCTGATACAACTGGCGCAGGACCGGCTCCACAGCAGCACTGCGGCGGTGATAACCCTGCAGGTCGGCATGGAGGCCGACCCCATCACGCTCGGGCACAAAGACCTGTGGCCATTCCTGCAGGCGGCGTGCAAATGCCGGCTCAATGCGTCCGTATTCACGCCCCTCCACATACCAGGGCAGATAAACGCCGGAAGCCGCATTGTTGCAACGCTGAATACAGTCGAGATAACTCATGGCCGGACCTTGAAGGAGTTGCATCCTGGCCGGGCCGGGCGGGCTGGTTCCATATCGGGCTCAGGGTAAAAAAATAACAATGTCAGCCAGTCTAACACAAAGCCGACAGGCACCAAGACCGGGCCGACCAGAGTGCAGGCAGGGAACGGGTGCCATTATCCGTCACGGTAACGCACTGCCGACTTCTGCCGCCGCTGGCGGAAAAAATCCTGCAATACCTGCGCGCACGCATCGGCCAGCACCCCGCCGCTCACGGCAATCCGGTGATTGTGGCGCGCATCCCCCAACAGGTCAAATGCACTGCCTGCCGCACCGGTCTTGGGGTCAAAGGCCCCGAACACCAGCGCACCAATACGGGCATGGATCATGGCCCCCGTACACATGAGGCAGGGCTCCAGCGTCACATACAGCGTGGTATCCGGCAGGCGATAATTCTGCAGTACCTGCCCCCCGGCACGCAGGGCCATCAGCTCGGCATGGGCGCTCGGGTCATGACAGGTGATGGGCTGGTTCCAGCCTTCAGCCAGCAGTACGCCCTCCCGCACCAGTACCGCCCCCACCGGAATCTCCCCCTGTGCGGCAGCCCGCCGCGCCAGACTCAGGGCATGCTGCATCCAGTCTTCGTGCGTCATTTGAACTCAAATCTTCTGAACGGGCTTCTATAATAGGCAGTCATACCCACTTTCACAAAATTCATACCCCAAGGAGAACCGCAATGGCCACGGATCGAGACCTGCAGTCCATCAATGAACGGCTGGCAGCCTTTGAACGCGATACCCCGGCATTCATGAACCGGCAACCGGATAAGGAGACCGTCGAGGGCTTCACCGGGGACAGCCTCATCCCGCTGGCCGGGGCACGTGACGACAATGCTTTTGTCGCCGCACATGACAACCTGCGTCAGCAGACCCTGGCCCAGGGCTCACGCATCAGTGCCCGTGCCGTGGCCGGTGCTGCCGACAATCCGGCCAATCTGGTCGACAACCTGCGCTACAACAAGCTGGCCGAGATGGAGGAAAAGAATCTGCTGAAAGCCTCCCTGAGTGAAACGCCCTGGTCGGACGATTACTGGGGACTTTACAAAGGGGTATTGGGGGCGCGCTATGCCGATTCCAACTTTCCGGAGGCCGATGACTGGAAAAAAAATCAGGATTACGTGCTGGCCAATCCGGCCGGAACCATTCTGGCCAGCAACAGCGCCACCCGCATCAACCAGCTGTCACCCTCGGAAAAATACGACGCCCTGATGGGGGATAACAATTTCAGCCTGACGGCTGCCATGTGGCAGGAAGGCAAACGCTATTATGACAGCCAGGGCTCGGTGGAAAGCTGGATGGGCATCTGTCACGGCTGGGCACCGGCAGCCTACATGCTCGACCGCCCGGTCAGGCCGGTCACGCTGGTAAGCCCCGATAATGTACCAATCAAATTTTTCCCGGCAGACATCAAGGCGCTGGCCTCGCTGTTATGGGCCAATGCCACCCCGCGCACCCGTTTTATCGGTGGACGCTGCAATGACAAGGAACCGGAGGTTGACGAGCCGACAGGCCGGGTAATTTCCGAGCGCTGTTTTGACACCAACCCCGGTACCTGGCATGTGGCGGTCGTGAACCAGGTCGGGGTCTCCCGGCGCAGTATGGTGCTTGATGTGACCTTTGATTACGAGGTCTGGAATCAACCGGTTTATGCTTATGAATACGTCTACTTCAACCCCCAGACCCGCAAGGCGACGCGCTCGCTGGCCGAAGCCACGGTGAAACTGGCCGACTTCAGCAATGACAAGTTCAAGCGCTTCCGCAGCACCACCACCCGCTCGGTTGTGGGCATTTCCATGAAGGTGCAGTATGTGGTGGAAACCTATCCGCGCCAGCGTGAAGAAGACAGTCCGGCTTATGATGCCCTGCATGCGGTGACTTATGAGTATGATCTGGAACTGGATGAGAATGATGTGATCATCGGCGGGGAATGGTACCTCAACAAGCACCCGGACTTCCTGTGGACGCCGCCCCGGGGTGCCCGCGCCGAAACCCGCTTTGAGAACCTGGCCAGTGGCAGCTGGACCAACCCGCGTCAGCCGGTACCGCAAAGCTGGCGCAGTGCCGCTCCCCAAGCGGCCAGCCAACAACATGCCCCGCTGGCCAAAGTGGTGGAACAGCTGCTCACCTTTGCGAATGATGGCAGCACCAGTACCGACGGCAACACCAGCACCGGCGGCAACACCAGCACCGGCGGCAACACCAGCACCGGCGGCAACACCAGCACCGGCGGCAACACCAGCACCGGCGGCAACACCAGCACCGGCGGCAACACCAGC
>Ga0116152_10000604_pt1 | contig 29234 bp, 29 predicted proteins | sample AD_UKC119_MetaG_FD_89894 | JGI IMG/M metagenome (GOLD analysis project Ga0116152, IMG submission 89894) | Active sludge microbial communities of municipal wastewater-treating anaerobic digesters from Hong Kong - AD_UKC119_MetaG | ecosystem: Engineered > Bioreactor > Anaerobic > Digestate... | reverse complement strand
CGTACCAATCCTGAATATTGGTTGCAATAAAACCACCCATATTTACCTGAGCATCCTTTTTTGCACTCATAGTCATCCCATCAGCATAAGTAAACATTTCACGGCAAATCTCTTTGATGGTTTTGTCTTTATAACCCTCTTCTCTGATCTTTATAAAGTAAGCATTTTCAGCAAAACGAGCAGAATCAAATAAAACACGTTTGTTATATTTCTTTGCAATTGCTTTTACATCACGTAAGTTTTTCATTGATACCGGTTGTCCACCAGCTGTATTATTGGTGATTGTCACAATAATGAATGGAACTCTGTCACAATTTTCAGCTAAAAAATTTTCAAGTTTTTTGCAATCCACATTGCCCTTAAAAGGGATCTCAAGTTGTGTGTTTTGAGCCTCATCAATCGTACAATCTATAGCAAAAGCTTTTCTGGACTCAATATGACCTTTTGTAGTATCAAAATGGGAATTCCCCGGGACAAAATCACCTTCTCTGATCAAACATGAAAAGAGAACATTTTCAGCAGCACGTCCTTGATGTGTAGGAATTACGTATTCAAAGCCTGTAATGAAATTGATCATCTCTTTCATTTTGTAAAACGAAGTAGCACCGGCATAACTTTCGTCACCCAACATCATTGCAGACCATTGGCGATCACTCATTGCTCCCGTTCCGGAATCTGTGAGTAAGTCGATATAAACATGTTCTGCTCTTAATTGAAACACGTTATTAAAAGCTTCTTTGAGATATTTTTCTCTTTCAGCACGTGTTGTTTTTTTGATGGGTTCAACCATCTTAATCTTCCATGATTCTGCAAATGGGATTTCCATAATATGATATTTAAAAAATTTTTAAGAATTATTTTTTTGAATGATATGCGTTTAAACATCTGGGACATACACCACAAACTATTTGATCTCCCTCTGCTTTGACTTTTTTTGTTAAACGACCCTGTTTAGAATAAAACTTCCATTCTCCATCACAATTGCCGTTTGTGTAATGACCTGAATATAATATTTGGCCGTTGTCATAATAGACGGTATATTCACCATCCTCTTTCCCATTGATGTAATTTGCGTCCGTTTGTATTTTCCCATTTGGATGGTAAGCCTTCCAAACACCTTCCCGTAAGTTGTTTTTCATTCCACCACCAACATACACTTTATTGTCATGATAGTAGTACATCTCTCCAATTTTGGTATTCGTTACATTTTTATTTTCATCGACTTCATAGAAATAGACCACCTGTGGATCTTTGTCATCGTATGTATTAACCACTTTCCGACCAGGAGTTTTTTCATTAAATTGATCTTTAGGATCGGGCCTTTTGTTCCCACATGAAATTAATAGTAAAAAAATGATGATTATGACAATCGGTTTTGTGAAAGTAAATGATGTATGATTCATTACGAATGATAATAGTTAGTACTATAAAATATTGTTGCATAATATGTTAGTCTATTAACCCTAAAATATTATAAAGTTTACAAAGATAATATTATTTTTTAGATAAAACAATTTTTAGGATACGTTAAAATAATTTTTATCATAAATTTATTAATGAGTTCAAGTTGCAATAGTTTCTTTAGTTAAAATTGTAAGGTGTCATTTATTTTTGTATTTTTGCAATTATTAATCCATAAAAATGAAAAATTTAGAATACTATTTTAATTCTTTAACAGACGAAAGAGAACCTAATAATTTATACGAACCAATTCACTATATCTTACAACAAGGGGGGAAAAGAATCAGACCCAAATTGGTGGAAATTGCTACAGAAATTTTTGGAGGAGATATTGAACATGCGATATATCCTGCAGCTGCTTTCGAGATGCTTCATAACTTTACTTTGATTCATGATGATATAATGGATTTAGCCCCTTTGAGAAGAGGAAAAGAAACCGTTTATAAAAAATGGAATAACAACATTGCAATATTATCTGGAGATGCTCTTGCTACAATGGCTCTTCAACAAATTCTGAAAACGCCTGTTGAACCTGAAAGAGTTCTGAAAATGGCAGAACTCTTTGCTCAGACATCTTTGGAGATTTGTGAAGGGCAACAATATGATTTGGATTTTGAGAAACAAGACAATGTTACGATTGATCAATATATTGAAATGATCAGGCTAAAGACAGCGGTCATGTTGGCCGGATGTTTAAAAGTGGGTGCCATTTTAGCGAATGCTTCGGAAGCGGATCAAGATGAAATCTATCTGTTTGGCATTCATATCGGTTTAGCATTCCAGTTACAAGATGATCTTTTTGATGTGTATTCTGATGCTGAAACCTTTGGAAAACAGATCGGGGGGGATATTAAATCCAATAAGAAAACATACTTGTATTTATTGGCTCTTGAATTGGCAAATTGTGAACAAAAAAGTGCTCTAACAAAATGGTTTTCTATAGAAAGTTGTAACTCTGATGAGAAGTTTATGCAAGTAAAATCTATATTCGATCAGTTGAAGATTTCAAAAATAACCGAAGAAAAAATTCATTTTTATGTTGATTCAGCAATCAAAAACGTTAATAATTTAAATATTTCTGAACAACACAAGTCCTATTTAATCAATTATACGGAACAACTTGCCCAAAGGATCAAGTAAATGAGTCAACCACTTCAAAAGAGGATGTATATTATCATGGGAATCATGTTAGTGGTTCTCTTGGTATATTTGTTTAGATTATTTCAGCTGCAGGTATTAGACTCATCCTATCGAAGATCAGCAGAAAGAAATGCATTGAGACAAATTACTGAACATCCTGCAAGGGGGCTTATCTATGATAGAAACGATTCATTACTTGTTTATAATGACGCCGCTTATGATTTGATGGTTGTACCTAAAGAGTTAAGAACATTTGATACTTTGGAACTTTGTACTCTACTCGAAATTTCAAAAGAGGAACTCATCAAGAGAATTGATAAGGCCTTCAAATGGTCAAAAATGATCCCTTCATTGATTGCTCAACAAATGTCAAAAGAGGATTATGGATATTTACAAGAAAAACTACATAAGTTCCCTGGATTCTTTGTTCAGAACAGAACATTAAGACATTATCCTCACCCAATAGCGGCTCATATTTTAGGTTATGTTGGTGAAGTTGATGCCGTGGCTATCGACAGGGATCCCTATTATGAAATGGGAGACTATATCGGGTTTAGCGGTATCGAAAAAGCTTACGAAAATGAATTAAAAGGCACCAAAGGGAAACGCATTGTTTTGGTGGATGTTCATAACCGTGAAAGAGGGAGTTTCCGCGATGGAGAAGAGGATGTGAAACCAATGCAAGGATTGTCATTATGGAGTACTTTGGATTTAACCCTTCAAGAATATGGAGAACTTTTAATGAAAAATAAAAGAGGAAGTATAGTAGCAATAGAACCTGCAACAGGTGAGATTCTTTGTATCGTTTCTTCTCCATCCTATGACCCCAACCTCCTTGTAGGAAATGTAAGATCCAAAAATTATATGATGCTGGTTGGAGATACCATCAGATCTCCACTTTTTAACCGTGCTTTAATGGCGATGTATCCGCCCGGTTCAACGTTTAAACTAGCGAATGGACTTATCGCTCTTCAGGAGGGAATCATTACCCCAAACACCATTTATCATTGTCCGGGTGGTTACAGAATGGGATCCCATACAGTGGCATGCCATCACGCAGGATCTACAAATATTTATAGTGCTGTTCAAATTTCTTGTAATACATTCTTTTGTAAAGCTTTTTATAATATCTTATCCAATAGAACGAAGTATCCAAATATTCAATCTGCATACCAATCATGGAAAGATTATGTTAATTCAATGGGTTTTGGCGTTAAATTTAATTCAGACCTCCCCTATGAATTGAAAGGTATAATCCCAAGTGTTCAATATTTTGATAAAAAGTATAGAAAATCATGGAATGGCAATACCATTGTATCCATGGGAATTGGTCAGGGTGAGGCTGGAACAACTCCTTTGCAAATGGCAAACTTTATGGCCATTATCGCAAATAAAGGTTTTTACTATAAACCTCATGTTGTGAAAGCAATTGGAACAAAAAACAATTTGAATGATCGGTTTAAAGATCGAATTTATGTTCATATTGATCCACAACATTTTGAAACAATAATGGAGGGAATGGATTTGGCTGTTATTGGAGGAACCGCTCGTTCCGCTAAAATTGAGGGAATCCACCTGATTGGTAAAACAGGAACAGCACAAAATCCTCATGGTAGGGATCATTCCGTTTTTGTTAGTATTGCTCCTAAAGAGAATCCAAAGATCGTTGTATTTGTTTTGGTTGAAAATGCTGGCTTTGGCGCTACTGTTGCAGCTCCAATTGCCAGTTTAATTACTGAATTTTATATCAATCGCGAAGTGAAAAGAAAAGATTTGGAAAAACGAATTATTGAAATGTAATTATGTTTATAGAAAATAGAAGTAGAAGTTCTAAAGGTGTTGATGTTCAGCTTATTATATACTACCTATTGTTGATTTCAATAGGTTGGCTTACCATTTATTCTTCTGCAAGTAATCATATTGCTCAGGAATCCTTTTTTTCTTTTAATAATGTGTACACTAAACAGTTACTATTCATTGGAACCTCTTTGATCATTGGTTTTTTAATCTTATTAATTGATTCACGGTTATATGTGCATTATGCGATGTACATCTATTTTTTTACACTGCTTTTGATGATTCTGGTTTTATTTATTGGTACAGATATCAATGGTGCCCATGCTTGGATTAAAATGGGAAGTTTTAGTATACAACCTACTGAATTCGCTAAATTTGCAACTGCATTGGCTTTAGCTAAGTTTTTTAATGAAGGGAAAACATCTTCAGAAAAAAGATTTTTATGGATTAATGCATCCTTATTTATTCTAGTGCCCATTATAATTATACTATTACAAAAAGACACAGGATCAGCTCTGGTTTTCCTTTCTTTTATAATCCTTTTTTACCGCGAAGGTTTAACAGGATGGATTTTGTTATTAGGAGCTATAGCTGTAGGAATTTCCCTTTTTACACTCTTCCTTAATGAAATCTATACAATTGCTCTTCTGACAACTATCTTTTTGGTTTTTTGGTTTATTCAGAAAAAAGATAAAAAGAAAATGATTCGCAATGTGATTTTATATGTTGCTTCTGTAATATTTGTATTTGGAGTAAATCTTGGATATCAAAATATTCTTCAAGATCACCAACGAATGAGAATTGATACTCTTATTGGTAAAGTGGAAGATCCTTTAGGGGCAGATTTTAATGTGAATCAATCCAAAATTGCAATAGGCTCAGGAGGCTTCTGGGGAAAAGGATACTTGCATGGAACTCAAACAAAACTCAATTATGTCCCTGAACAAAGTACCGATTTCATTTTTTGTGGTATTGGCGAAGAATGGGGATTTGTGGGAAGTATGTTGGTCACATCACTATTTATTGCGCTAATTTTACGTATAATTATTTTATCTGAAAAAAATCGAAATCAGTTTGTAAGATGTTATGGTTATGGAGTGGCAGGAATCATCTTTATGCATTTTTTTATAAACATTGGAATGACTATTGGACTGCTTCCAATTATTGGGATTCCATTACCATTTATTAGTTATGGTGGATCCTCTTTGTGGTCTTTTACAATTCTTTTGTTTATTTTTATTAAATTAAATAATAACTAACTTTTTTGAAATAATCCATTTTTTGAATCGTTACCTTTAAAGTATATAATATTAATAGAACCTCAAGATTATGAATAAAAACAACTATTGTGTAATAATGGCCGGAGGTATTGGTGTTCGCTTTTGGCCTATGAGTAAAACAGAAACACCTAAACAGTTTATTGATATCCTAGGTGATGGACAAACTCTTATTCAAAAAACATTTAAAAGATTTTCAAAATTTTGTCCAATTGAAAATATTTATATTGTTACCAACACTCAATATTTTGATTTAGTAAAATCTCAAATACCTGAAGTAGAAGATGATCAAATTGTCCTTGAGCCTGCCAGAAGAAATACAGCCCCATGTATTGCTTATGCCAATTATAAGATCAAAACAAAGAATCCAGATGCTGTAGTTGTTGTGGCTCCTTCAGATCACATTATTCTAAAAGAGGATATTTTTATAGATGTTATTTCGAAAGGGTTAGAAACAGTTTCTCAAAATGATTGGTTGCTTACTATTGGGATCCACCCTTCATTTCCAAATACGGGTTATGGCTATATTCAGTTTAATGAGGATAAACCGTATGAAAAGAACCCTTCTATCTATTCCGTGAAGACATTTACTGAAAAACCCTCCTTGGAGTTTGCCCAGCAGTTTTTGGAGAGTGGTGACTTTTTATGGAATGCCGGAATTTTTATGTGGTCAGTAAAATCTATTCAATATGCATTTGAACAATTTTTACCAGAAGTGGATGAATTGTTTAAAAAAGGGGAAGGATTGTATAATACTCCAGGTGAAAAAGAGTTTATCAATAGAATTTACCAAATTTGTAGAAATATTTCCGTAGATTATGGAATTATGGAAAAAGCACAAAATGTTCATGTCTTTGCAGCTGAATTTGGATGGTCTGATTTAGGTACATGGGGTGCTCTACATGAAATGAGAAATAAGGATGATAATCAGAATTCAATAGTTGGAAATAAAATAAAAATGTATAATACGAAAAACTGTATAGTCAATTTACCCAACAATAAAGTGGCCGTCATTCAAGGTCTAGAAGATTATATCGTGGTTGATACAGATGAAGTTTTGCTTATTTGTAAAAAAGAGGAGGAACAGCAGATTAAACAATATGTGACTGATGTAAAAATCGATTTTGGAGATCGATATGTTTAAATTAAAAAGGTGTCAAATTTTGACACCTTTTTTTTACACTTTAACTATATTGATGATCACTTCAACTGCTTTCACCATAGATTCTAAAGGAATAAACTCATATTTCCCGTGGAAATTGTGCCCTCCGGCAAAAATATTGGGACAGGGGAGCCCTTTATAAGACAAGTTGGCACCGTCCGTTCCACCACGAATGGGTTTTACAATGGGTGTAACACCTGCTTCAATCATCGCTTTTTCAGCTTTTTCTACAATGTAATAAACAGGTTCCACTTTTTCACGCATATTGGAATACTGATCCTTGATTTCCAATGTGATTCGATCCCCACCATATTTTTTATTCATAAATTCAACAATAGCAATCATCAACTTTTTTTTCTCTTCAAAGAGTTTTTTATCATGATCTCTGATAATATATTGTAATGATGCGTTTTCAACACTTCCTTCCATTTTGATTAAAAGGAAAAATCCTTCATAATCTTGAGTGTACTGTGGTTTTTGAAATTCAGGAAGCAGGTTGTTGAATTCCATAGCAAGCAATTGTGCATTTACCATTTTGTTTTTAGCATATCCGGGATGAATATTTCTGCCTTGAAATTGTACTACTGCTCCGGCTGCATTAAAATTTTCAAACTCTAGTTCCCCGATACCTCCACCATCCATAGTATATGCAAAATCACATCCAAATTGGGGAACATCAAAATGGATTACCCCTTTACCAATCTCTTCATCTGGCGTAAAAGCAACTTTTACAGGGCCATGTTTGATCTCAGGGTGTTCGATTAAGTATTCAATAGCAGTTATGATCTCTGCGATGCCTGCTTTATCATCAGCGCCCAATAACGTTTTTCCATCGGTTGTCAGTATTGTATGTCCTATATAGTCCTTTAATTCTGGAAAATCTTGAACAGAAAGCACGGTATTGGTTTCAGAATCTAGTATAATATCTTTCCCATTGTAATTGTCAATAATTATTGGAACTGAAATCCCAGGCATATCAGGAGCTGTATCAAAATGGGCAATAAAACCTATGGTAGGTAAAGATTCATCCGTATTAGCAGGAAGCAATGCAGTAACATATCCGTATTGATCTTTATTTACATCAGACATCCCAATTCTTTTCAGTTCATCCACAAGATAATCCCCAAACACTAGCTGGCTCTCAGTAGAAGGATATGTGGTTGATTCAGGATCAGATGATGTAGAAAACGATAAGTATTGAGTGAATCTTTTTAAAATTTCTTCTTTCATTGAAATCGATTATTTAATATTTAACTTTTTCTTGATATCCTTTGGAATAGCATCTTTATGAACAACAATATTAATGGTTTGCATTTGAATAAAAGGATAAGAAGCATAAAAATATCCTTTATAAGGATTTCTGGCATCGTCTCCCCATGAATTTTTAACGATGAAATATTTGTTGCCGGCCTGATCTGTAGCTTTTCCTGTTATCACCATCCCATGGTCATCAGTTGTTGAAAAATCATCAAACCCCTTCTGCCTTAACTCTTGAGTAATTGTTTGTTCTTTACCTGGTTTGTCAAAATTATACAACTCTTTCTCTTTTTCATTTTGAGAAAGTTTTTCCCATTTTTCTCTATCAGATCCTGACGTAGATGAAAAATCTTTTTCTGGGATGATCGCAATCCCTTTTCTCCAGTTAAAACCCTTATGACTAACATCAGCACCCCATGCTATACTATATCCATTTTCAATAGCATTATCCATTATAATCATCATCTCTTGTATTGGAACATTATACGATTGCTCCATTGCCCAATTGTCTGGAATCTCTATAGCAAATTTGGTATAGAATGGATGATGTGTAAATGATGTGATACTTATATAATCATCAGTATTGATCCCTAAACTTTGTGTGAATGATTGTGGAGTATATGAAATACCATTATATACAAAGTTTTGAGGAGCCTCTCCCAAGTATGCATTGACAACGCCTTCGTACCCTTTTTTCCATGCAGTGGAGAGTTTCTTATTCGGATTTTCAACTATTACATCAACATATGCTTTTAAAAGGGCATCTAATTCTCCATGAACATGTGATTCCTCTCCATATTGAATACCAGGATATGCTGATTCTGGAACAATACCATATTTATTCATCATGTTAAATACATCAAAAAAGGCACCACCACCACCAAAATTATAATGACCATGCATCCGTACATATTTGTCTGCTTTGTCAATATAAGCACGATTTACAATCCACATATCTGATAGATCATACTCCCCTTTACCCATTCGGATCAATTCGCATTCAACAAAACCTAAACCTGAGTAACTCCAACATGTTCCAGAACGATTTTGGTTCTTAACAGATGTTGCCGGTATCGATTTTTGAGTTGTAAAAATATACCCTTCCGTATTCTCTTGCCCTTTTAATGTAGTATTAAAAATGACGAGCAGAGCAATAAATAACATTTTTATTGTACTTTTTTTCATTTTAAAATAATTTATTGTTTATAAAAATTTTCGTCTGACTAAATCACACAAGGATAAATAAGCTGAAGAGGTTGTATCCCAAAAATAGTAGTTTTTCAACTCTTCCATAACATTAAAGGCTTCCTCGATAGTAGCACAGTTGTTCAATCGATGTAAAGATGCACTAAATTCCTCCCCTTTGCTTTTAAATAACTCTCTTATAAATAAGAATTTATCATTTATCGAAATCGCTTTTGTAAGATCCTGAATTTTGGATTGCTGGAATCTTGATCCTATAGAGTTGTCCTCCTTTTTTTCAGTTAGAAGATCATTCAATGATTTTTTTTCAACGGTTGGGGCTGCAATCTCCTCAACAAACAACAAGGGCTGTGGCTCGACAAGTTTTGTCTTTACCTCTTGTTTAGGTATGTTAGGATTGATAAATTCTAAAATATCATCCACTTCTTCTAAAGTGATCTCTTTCTCCTGAATCACCTCTGTTTCTTCGATTACTGGAGTTTGTGGAGATTGTGTTTCTTTTTGTTCTGTTGTAGGATCATAAATCTCTTCTCTTAAAAGCACTAATTCCAGTTCTTTCTTTAGTTTGTCAATGGTTTTGATCTGTTCCTCTTTTTCAAATTCAAACTGTTTCTTAAGAGCCTCTATCTGAGATTCTTTAGTTTCAATATCAGACAAAAGTGTTGCAATCTCTGCCTTTTGAGAATCAATTGTTTTGTGAAGTGTTACCATTTGATTATCAGAATTCTGAGATTTCCCTTTTTCAGCTTCGAGCATGTTCTGTGTGGAATCAAGGTCGTTTTTATAACCTGTGGCTTCTTCTTCTAATTGAGTAATGCAATGATTTAATTCTTCAATTTGTTGAATATAACTGTCTAGTTTTTCTTTAGAAACGGATTCATTCTCTAAAGATGGGAGTTTAATGGATTCCCTTTCAATTTGTTCTACTGCAGGCGCATTTAACAATTGCAGATAGGCAGCCCTCAGATGTTGTAGAATAATATCTTTTTCAATTAGAGAGTAAGGACCTTGAATTGAATTTACTAAGTGTAAAGTATCAATCACTTTCTCAATTAATCCGGATGGTTTTTCCATATTTGTTTTAGTTTTTGGTTTGTTTGGGTTTTCCAATTCTGATTTTTTTAATCATTTCATGAAAACTATTTCAAAAAAAACATGTAATTTTGTTTTCTGAAATAATTTGTCAAAAATACGAAAAAAAATCATTTCAAATTAAAAAAATGTTTCTAGAAACGAAAGCAAACAGAATTAAAAGCAAAGGATGGATTGAAGTGATTTGCGGATCCATGTTTTCAGGTAAAACGGAAGAACTTTTAAGAAGAATTAAACGAGCCCGTTTTGCCAATCAAACTATTGAATTGTTCAAACCATCTATCGATATCCGTTATGCTGAAGATGAAATGGTTTCTCATGATCATTCTTCGATGGGAGCTACTCCAGTTCATAATTCTGCGGAGATTCTACTTTATGTGAATATAGATCATGTTGAAGTGGTGGGTATTGATGAAATTCAATTCTTTGATGAAGGGATTATTGATGTTTGTAATCAATTAGCAAACAAAGGGATAAGAGTAATTGTTGCCGGTTTGGATATGGATTACTTAGGAAACCCTTTTGGACCAATGCCGGGATTAATGGCTATTGCAGAGTATGTTACAAAAGTTCATGCTATTTGTACCCATTGTGGAAACTTAGCCCAATATTCACATCGGAAAGTGGCAAATGATAAACAAGTTCTCTTAGGGGAAACTGATGCTTATGAACCTTTATGCAGACACTGTTTTTTGGAAGTAAGAAACGCATAATTCACCCTTTTTTCGTACTTTTGCCAAAAATTATTAGATCAGTTGATTATGATTACCCTTTTGAATATTTTAAGTTTTGTTGATTTTAAAATCACTGATTTGGTTGACATTTTACTGGTTGCACTTATCATTTTTCAATTTTATAAATGGTTAAAGGGGACAGCCGCAGTTAGGATCTTTTTCGGCTTGATGATCGTTTTCGTGATTTGGAAAATTGTATCACTGTTTCAGCTGAATATGATGACTGAAATATTAGGACAATTTATTAGCGTGGGTGTTATCCTTTTAATTGTTGTTTTTCAACCTGAACTAAGAAAATTTTTACTTTATATTGGAAATACGGAGGTTCTAAAATGGGCTCGTTTGTACATCAGAGGGAAATCAGCATCTGTTGACTATATCGATGATGTTGAAGCCATTACAAGAGCTTGCGAGCGGATGTCTTTCTCAAGAACTGGTGCGCTAATGGTTTTTGCCAGACACACTCCATTGGATGATTTTTTAGCAACTGGCCAGGCAATTGATGCTAAAGTGAGTCAGGAACTATTGGAAAATCTGTTTTTTAAAAATGCACCTTTACATGATGGTGCAGTTATTATTATCAATCACAGAATCGCTGCTGCCAGATGTATTTTGCCCGTTTCTAAAGATGAATCCATCTCTTCCGATTTGGGACTACGTCATAGATCAGCAATTGGAGCAACCACCTTAACAGATGCGATCTCAATCATTGTTTCGGAACAAACGGGCCAAATCTCTTGGTGTAAAAATGGTCAATTAAGAAGAAATATTTCTCCATCTGTCTTGAAACAAATGATGTTGGAGGAGATCTATTTAGATAAACAATAGTAAATACTATTGTATTCGATCCCCATTTTGGGAAATAAAACTTTCCCACCCGTTGTATTTTTTAACCGGAATATTGATCCTGTTCTGTAATTGATGACAAACAGCAACAGCTAATGCATCTGTGGCATCATAATACCGGGAATCTTCTGAAAATAGATTCATGTTCTTTAACATGGCAGCTACCTGTTCCTTTGAGGCACTCCCTTTTCCGGTGATCGATTGTTTAATTTTTCTGGGAGAATATTCAAAAACTTCCAGATTTTTTGATAATGAAGCCGCAATAACAACCCCTTGTGCACGACCCAGTTTTAACATAGATTGAGGATTCTTCCCGAAAAATGGTGCTTCAATTGCTAAAACTTCTGGATGGTATTGGTCAATCAACTCTATGGTACATTCAAATATCCTTTTAAGTTTAGCATTTTGATCCGATAATTTTACCATCCGTTCAACATTCATCTCCACCAAAGTTATTTTGTTGTTAGTCACATCAATTATTGAAAATCCCATAATGGTTGTTCCTGGGTCGATACCTAAAATGATCATATTTGAAAAGTCAATTTTTGAGTGGAATAATCAATGATTGCCTGATAAGTGACAAAAAAATCACTGCCTAATATGGCATCGATCTGAGGGAAACCGGCTGTTGCATAAATGTTGTTAATATGATTCATGCTTAATAGGATAGCTTGAAAATCCGGAATCTTATATCTGCTTATCTTAAAATTTCTAATAGAGGTAATTGCAGTATCAAATTGATCTGTTCCGATCCCAACGTTGGTTCCATTATTTGAAACCAACAATGCCTCTGGATCAATTTTTTTGAAGAAATCGAGATCAAAACAAGTGTGAGAAGCTCCTGTATCTATTATAATATTCAAAGGATACCCCTGAAGCTTACCTTTAATATAAATATGGTAATTATCTGGTTCAAATTCTATTACGTAGAATTTAACCGTATATGATCTCTTATTACGAACTACATCCATCTTTTTCTGTTAAAGAAAATAAGCATCAGAATACTGGTAAGAACACATAGCCCTATAATGAGCCAAAAAGCATAAGGATTGTTCTGGAAAGGAAGATGAACATTCATCCCAAATAGTCCTGTAAAGAATGTCAATGGGAGCACAATAGTAGATATGATGGTTAAAATGCGCATGATCTCATTCGTTCTGTTGGCCATTAATGAATCAAAAGTGTTGGAAAGTCCTGCAACCAACTCACCGTAATCATCAATCATATCAAACATCTTTTGAAAAAAGTCCAGAATATTACCCCAGTAATCCTCCATGTCATCCGCAAACCCTTTAATTTCACCCGATTCAAATTTGTGGAATAACCTCAATTGAGGTTTAAACATGGTGTTCAGTTGAATGATGTTTTTGCGATACCGAGACATCTTTTCAATAACTTTTTCTGATTTTGTTTCAAAAAGATCTCTACTGATGATGTCCAATTCAGAACCCAATCTTTCTACCAAAAGAAAAGTCTCTTTCATCATCTTATGGAGCACTTTATACAGTAAGGCGTCACTGGTTCCACCAATCTCATCCTCATCCATCTCTTCAGGATCAATTTTTGTGAGATTAAAAAGATCCTGAACCACATAATGGGAGTTGCCAACGGTAATTAAATAATCCTGACCCCAGAAAATCTTGGTTTCCTCTGTTCTAACCAGACTACTCCTTTGATCTATGATAGGGAAATGGAGTACCAAAAAGAAATAGTCGTCGTAAATATCTATCTTGGGGCGTTGTACAAAACTGGAACAGTCATCAATATCCAAAGGGTGAAACCTGAAGTTATCTCTTAAAAAATCCAAATCCTCTATGGTGGGATTTGTAATATGGTGCCATTTAAGCTTCCCAATATTGATGGTTTCAACCATGATAACCTCCTTTCCTTTTTGGAAGAAAAACTAGTTTCTACATTCCGATTTTTAATTATTGATTTTGAGACTGCAAAAGTACAAAAAAATTAAACAAAAGGAGGGCGTTTTTTTCTAAAAAAGCTGTTTATCTGTGTTATTGTGATATAAAACTACAAAAGTTCCTCCAAAGTTCTGAACTTCATTTTCAAGATCTTGGATTGTTTGTTGGCACATTGCTATAGATTCGCAGCATTGATAAAGTGCTCCATCCATTACGATCAAAGGAAATAGGGTTAAGGGTCTCACTTCGTTTGTTTTAATGTTAAAAAAGGGAACAGGAATCGTAATTGATAGCCTAAACCCTACTTCATTATACCAACCTAAAGAATAATCTTCTTCGATTCCAGCATCAATAAGTGCTTCAAATGTGGAAGGAAATTGAAATTTCAGAAAATGTTGTCGGGATTTTTTTACAGATTTTTTCCCAATCATTTCCAATTGCTTCTTTTCCTTTGGAATCAATGTTGTTTTTTCTGATGAGTAATAGGATGGATGTAATCCAATTTCTGAAAAAGTTTGTAAATAGGCAATAAGTTGTTTAAATGCTTTGCTTTTGGGATCAATATTTTTGTTGAATTTTGAAAATGGGGCTGTTAAAATAAAATGGATCGGCACCCTTTGTTCTTGTATCGCTTTCTGTTCATGAAGATGAAACCGGTCGTATAAATCAGAGTGTTTTACGCCCAGAAGTGCTTGAATGTTTTTAAAAACTTTGTTAAAATCAAACTGAAAAATCGATTTTAATGTAGATCCAATAAATCTATATCCACTTTTTCCCTTGTATTGATATGCGATATCAACATCATAAGTTGTAATTGGAGAAAAGGGTGGCTTTTGGTAAGTGAAGTGGGGGTAATGTTCTTTGATCACAGAAGCAAGTTCCATGGCAATCATATTTACAACTGGTTTTCTGTGAAATCCGAGTTGATATGCCACTGTTTCTTCAATCAGGATTCTTTGATGTATATCCCTTTTAAGATTGGGATTATATTCTTCATATCTGGATATTAAAAAGAAGGAAACAGCAAATATATCTATTGGAAAAGCTCCACTGGAAGTGGGGAAAAAAAGTTGAATCTCATTCCATAAAGTAGAAGAGATTTTATATTGCTGATATGAAGATTCAAACAGAAGGGGGTAGGATTGAATCCAAATAGCTTGATCTTGAGTGATCGGTTCGGGAGAATAAGCCAGTTTTTCTGTTGTAACAGATTTAAAATATTCAATATCAGTTGTAAAATCATAATGAATATTCAACAAACGACCCAGTATCACATCTATGGTGAAAAGAATACGATTGGTTATTTGTGGCACATAAATGATCATTGTTTTACAATTTCACCTAATAAAGTTCCAGCGGTACAATGTGTAATTCTTACAGGGATATAATCTCCGATTTTTGCATCTTCTCTAGGGAAAACACACACTTTATTTTGACTGTTTCTCCCAAACATTTTTTGTTCAGATCTCTTGGAAACCCCTTCAACTAAAACTTCAAATATCTTTCCGATATCTTTCTGATTGTTCTGCAATGATAGCTGTTGCTGTAAGTGAATGATCTCTTCAAGTCTTTTTGCTTTTACGTCATCAGGCACATCATCAGGGAATTGATTCGAAGCCTTAGTCCCTTCTCTTACAGAGTATCTAAACATAAATGCGGAAGCATATTCCACCTCTTTCATAATGGACAATGTATCCTGATGATCCTGATCGGTTTCTCCACAAAAACCGGAAAGAATATCAGTAGAAAGTGCAATGTCAGGGATCAGGTTTTTGATTGTCCGGATCCGTTCCAGATAATATTCTCTGTCATATATCCGGTTCATTTTTTTTAAAACAGCAGTACTTCCGGACTGAACAGGAAGGTGGATGTATTTACAAATGTTTGGATATCTTGCAATGACATGGATCAGTTTGTCTGAAATATCTTTGGGGTGAGAAGTGGCAAATCTTACTCTTAAAAGGGGGGAAATAAGAGCCATTTGCTCCATCAAATCAGCAAAATCAAGAGGTGTTGAGCCCTCTTTCCATAAATAGGAGTTTACATTTTGTCCTAAAAGTGTAATCTCACGGTACCCTTTTTCAAATAGCTGAGTCGCTTCCAATAGGATCGTTTTAGGATCTCGACTTCTTTCCCTTCCACGGGTATAAGGTACAATGCAGTAGGAACAAAAATTATTACAACCCCTCATGATAGGGATAAATGCTGAAATTCCATTTCCATCGTAACGAACTGGCGCAATATCATCATAAGTCTCCTCCTCAGATAAAAGGACATTAAAAGAGAGTTCCCCTTTTGAGGCCGTTTCTATCAGTTGAGGAAGGGAACGGTATGCATCAGGACCTGCAATAAAATCCAAAGATTTTTCTTCTGTGAGCAATTGCTCTTTGATTCGCTCAGCCATACAACCAAGAAGTCCAATCAATAAATGTGGGTTTTTCTTTTTCAGAGATCCCAATTCACGTAATCTTTTACGAATACGTTGCTCAGCGTTATCTCTAACGGAACAAGTGTTTAGTAGGATGAGGTCAGCTTCTTTTTGGTTCTCTGTAATTTCGAAATGATCTGCAAGTACAGATGCAACAACTTCACTGTCAGCGATATTCATCTGACAGCCATAGGTTTCAATATGGAGTTTCTTCATTAAGAAAACTATTTAATCAAGAATGGGAATTTATCAAAGTTTTTCAGAGCAATACTGGTGCCACGGGCAACAGCACGTAATGGATCTTCCGCAACATGAACTTTTAGTTTTGTCTTTTTTTGGATCCGTTTATCCAATCCACGAAGCAAAGAACCCCCACCGGCAAGATAGATCCCTGTTTTGAAAATATCAGCAGAAAGTGCAGGAGGAGTAGATTCCAAAGCATTGATAACAGCAGCTTCAATCTTAGTGATTGAAGCATTTAATGCTTGTGCAATCTCTCTGTAGTTTACTTTAACGGAAATAGGGATCCCTTGTAATAGGTCTCTACCAAAAGCTTCATAATCTTCAGGTGGATTTTCGAGATCTTCAATAGCGGCTCCGCAATTGATCTTAATCTCTTCAGCCATTGACTCACTAATCGAAATATTGTGTTTTTTTCGCATATATTCGATGATATCATCGTTAAACTCATCACCGGCAGTTTTTACAGATTTTTGTGTTACAATTCCACCTAACGCAATAACAGCGATCTCACTGGTTCCTCCACCTATATCAATCACCATATTCCCATTAGCATCCAGAACATCAATGCCAATCCCAATCGCTGCAGCCATTGGCTCATGGATCATCCGAACTTCCTTAGCTCCTGATTGTTCTGCAGAGTCTCTTACGGCTCTCTCTTCCACTTCAGTAATTCCAGAAGGAATACAAATAACCATTTTTAAAGCCGGAGGAAATAAAATCCCTTTGGTTCCGGTCATTTTTATAAACTCCCTTAACATCAACTCTGTTGATTGAAAATCTGCAATTACACCATCTTTTAAAGGGCGTATCGTTTGTATGTTCTCGTGAGTCCTACCATGCATTAACAGCGCTTTCTTCCCTACTGCCATTACACGTCTTGTGTTTCTTTCAAGAGCAATTATTGAAGGTTCATCAACTACGACTTTGTCATTATGCAAAATCACGGTATTCGCTGTCCCTAAGTCAATTGCTATCTCTTTTGTGAATAATGAAAAAAATCCCATTGTATATTTTTTAAAAGTGCGCAAAGGTACTAAAAATAACTGTAATAAAAAAATGGTATTCAAAAAAAATTCCTATTTTTGCAAAAAAATTTTTTACATGAAAAACTTCTTTTTTGGAATTCTATTTTTGGTAATCATTGCTCCCCTAACAGCTCAAAATAGTGTACATTATGATTTAGAACCTGGCTTGGAGAAAATCGAAGAAATACATATTGAAGCATGGGCTAAAGTGAAAAAAGTGGAAGGGTATAGGATTCAATTGATGGCGCTTTCAGGGAGTAATTCTAAATCTGTCGTTGAAAAAATGCAATCTGACTTCCTCGCGAGCTTCCCAGATCTCCCTGCTTATATAACTTATTTTGAACCTAGTTTCAGATTAAGAATTGGAGATTTTCGCAATAAATTAGATGCTTATAAAGTTCATAATAGAATATCAGCCCAGTTCCCAGGCGCTTTTATTATCAAAGATAAAATTGAATACCTTCCAAAATTTTAGTTTGAGTTGTGGATTTTTATAATCGCATTTTGTATACGTTTGGATACCTCTTCTACTCCTAAAAAATCAATGATTTCAAACAAATCAGGGCCTTTGGAATCCCCGACTAATGATAATCTTAAACAATTCATAATTTGTCCCATATTCATTTGATTGTCTTGGATAAAGGAGATTACTTTGTTGTGTGCTTCCTCTTTATCAAAAGGAACAATCCCCTCAATCAGAGAAAGGATGGTGTTCAAATGAATCGGAGTATCCTCTTTCCAACGTTTTTTAATAACTTCAGGATTATACTGCGTTGGTTGAATAAAAAGAAAACTGCTTTGACTCCAAAAATCGTGAGTAAAGTTGACTCGCTCTTTGAATAGACCTACAGCTATTTCAGCTTTTTCTAATGTTGTATGGATCCCTTTTTGAGTCAAATCTGCATAAAACTCTTGTGCAAGATCTTGGTTTGATTTTAATTGTATATATTGATGATTAAACCATCGAGCTTTGTCAATATCAAATTTAGCACCAGATTTACTGACTTTTTCTAATGAAAAAAGATCAATGAGATCTTCTATACACATCATCTCCTGATCATTACCAGGATTCCATCCCAACAATGCTAACATGTTTATAACAGCTTCTGGCAGATATCCACTCTCTCTGTATCCAGAGGAGATCTCTCCACTTTTTGGATCTGTCCATTGTAAAGGAAATACAGGAAATCCTAAGCGATCACCATCTCTTTTACTTAATTTTCCATTGCCATCAGGTTTTAACAAAAGGGGTAAGTGTGCAAATTGTGGGGCTTCCCAACCAAAAGCTTGGTATAACATTACGTGTAATGGTGCCGATGGCAACCATTCTTCTCCTCTAATTACATGGGTGATCTCCATCAAGTGGTCATCAACAACATTCGCTAAATGGTATGTGGGTAATCCATCAGATTTATAAAGGACTTTATCATCTAAAAGTTGAGAATTGATCCTCACTTCACCACGAATCAAATCGGCAACCAGAATTTCAAGATTCTCAGGATATTTAAACCGAACAACATATTGTCCCTCAAGACGCTCTTTTGTCTCTTGAGAACTTAAAGTCAGAGAGTTACACAATGACTTTCTGCTTGTTACATCATACTGAAAGTTTCTCTTTTCACTTTCGGCTTCTTTTCTCTTATGTTCCAATTCTTCAGGTGTATCAAAAGCATAATAGGCCCACCCTTTTTGGATCAGATAATCTGCATATTCTTTATATATTGCCATCCGTTCTGATTGCTTATATGGTGCATGTGGCCCGCCAATATGTACCCCTTCGTCAAATGTGATCCCAAGCCATTTAAACGCTTCAATAATGTATTCCTCAGCTCCGGGAACAAAACGTGTTTGATCAGTATCTTCGATTCTGAGCAATAATTGACCCCCATGTTTTTTGGCAAATAGATAGTTGTATAAACAGGTTCTGACACCACCAATATGGAGTGGCCCTGTTGGACTGGGCGCAAAACGAACTCTTACCATAGTTTTTATAAATTAAAAAAGAGTAAATGATAAATTTTATAAATAAAATGGTGCTTGATATTTTACGGTTGCACCAATAATCTGACCCGGATTTTCGGGGTTTTCAATAACGTCAATAACATGCATTCTGACATAAACACCATCAGAATTCCAATCCCTTAAAATGTAACTGTTACCAGGAATAATAGGTAATATTGTGGACCATCCATAGCTGGGCAATGTATTGACCTGCCTTAATGTTTTTGTTCCAACATTTACAATATCCATACCATAGGTTAGAAAGCTACTACCATCAACAATGAGATAGTGTACATGATCAATATAAGGATCATATTCGTATAAAGAATTAAAAAAGAGGAATTGACCCTGATAAATATCAATGGTGATTGTACCTGTTGGATCTTGGTTTGGATCAACCTCTACACACGAGGTTAAAGTAAATGCCATAACCAATAAAATGAAAATTTTCTTCATTGTTTTTTACACTTTTTATGATCCTGCAAAAATACTTAAAAAAGTTTTTATAACAAAAGAATGATTTATCTTTTAGAATGGCCATTTACACTCCTATAATCTCGTAGATTTTAACAAACTATTAATAAACTATTTAATCTCATTGATACCGTTTATAAATTTAGATATTCCGATACATATATCAGATACTCTTTCATAATTTATAATTCCTGGATGATCTTTTGGGGTGTGCGTGATATCTTGGTTTTCCATGTTTTCTATAAACCAACTCGAACTTACCGCAATCGCAGGACGCCCATATTGTACAAAAATGGAGTGATCTCCTTGTACCCATGGTTCACCTATCTCAATATTTTTATGTTCTGAAATAATCTGATCTAATATGAATTGAAATTCTTCCGGTAAATCAAAAGGAGAAAAAGCAGAGTTCCCCATATGAAAACCTGCCCCATCAATATTGATGTTTAACAAAACCTGTTCAAAGTTTCCTTGGTGTTGTTCGATATATTTCATTTGCCCCGGTACGCTATAATAATCTTCCCCATTAAAAGCAACAAGTTCTATCAAATATTTACCTTTATAATCCTTCAATACTTCTGCTAAAAGGAGTAAAACGGAAACACCTGTAGCATTATCTATTGCTCCAGGAGTACCTAACTTGGCATCAATATGAGCACTGATTACTATTTTTGAAGCCTTCAAATCCCCTTTATGAGCAACAATATTAAAAGCTGTCGAAGCAATTCTTTCTGCATATGAATCCAGCTTTACAATTTTTCCATGATATTGTAAAAGCTTCTCTCCTTCAGTATCTTTCATGAAAACGGATGGAATATTAAAATCGCTATCCTCAAAAAGGGGAAAAGGGTATACTCCTCCAGCTAAAGCACTATTTCTTTCGGTAGCACAAATTAATGCCAATGGAGAGCCTTTCTCTAAAAGTGAAACGATCTCCTGATGATGTTCAGGATTATAAAAAACAAAATTCTTTGGACTAATTTGTTCCGAAGCTATATCTCCATAAAGAAATACAATCTTTCCATGGATAGGGATATTCCTGAGCTTCTATATGGTGTTGATGGCAATAAGCTCACCTTCCACATTACAACCTAGTGAGTATGGTGAACTCTCTACTGTAAAATCAGAATTCTCACATCTAAGGTGTGCCCCCTTACTGCTCCAATCCATTACGTTTAGTTCCGTTTCTTCTACGATCCAACCCTGTTGCTGAACAAAATCCTTAAAATAGTTTGTTGCTTTTCTATTCCCTTCACCTCCAACACGCCTTCTTGAATTTCATAACACATGTGTTCTACATGCTTTTTTGATTGATCTAATAAATACTCTTGAGTCATAACATCTATTTTTTTGTTTATAAAATGCAAAAATATATGTTGTACTCGAGAATTAATTGTAAAAAAAAGACAAATTTTGAGATCTCTTGGTTAATTTATTTTTTGTACCTTTTCTTGGTTTTATGGATTTGGAAATGGTTGTTTTAACATTTGATGGATCAATGCCGCCCCTTTGGCTGATGCACCACTTTGACCTAACTTTTCTCTTAAGGCTTGATATTTAACTTTCATCTTTTTGATATTTAAATCATCCTTTAATATCAAATCAAGCTCTTTGCAGATTCTTTTAGAATTCATATCATCTTGTATCAACTCCGTGACAATAGGTTCATCCATGATGAGGTTGACGAGTGAAATGTATTTTAGATCTTTCCCTACTAACATTTTGGCAATGCGATACGATAGCTCACTTGTTTTGTAACATACAACCTGAGGTGTACCTATCAATGCTGTTTCTAATGTTGCAGTTCCTGATGTAACAAGGGCTGCAGTGGCATGATGCAATAGGGGATAAGTATTCCCTTCAATGAATGGAATTGGTTTATTATTTAATAACTTCCGATATAATTGCTCAGGTTGCCATTTCACTTTAGAGATCACAAACTGGTAGTCAGGATATAAATGGATCACCTTGATCATTTCAGGCAGGATTCTTACCAGTTCCTGTTTCCTGCTGCCCGGTAAGATCGCAATAATGGGACGATCATCTAGTTGATATTGAGCCCTAAAAGCTTCTAAAGTTCCATAACGTTCTTTTTGATCCTGAATGATATCTATCAAAGGGTGTCCAATGTAAGAAACATCATACCCATATCTTGCATAAAATGCTTTTTCAAATGGTAAAATGGAAAGCAGTATATCTACATCTCTTTTGATTTGAAAAACCCTGTTTTTCTTCCATGCCCATACAGATGGAGAAACATAGTGAACAACTTTGAACCCATTCTCTTTGGCAAAACGGGCCATTTTTAAGTTAAAACCCGGATAATCAATGAGAATTACAACATCTGGCTGATATAAAAGGAGGTCAATTTTACATATGGAGAGGTTCTTAAAAATGGTTCTTAAATGGGAGGCTACTTCCCAAAATCCCATAAATGCTAGATCTTTATAATGTTTTATGATTTCTCCACCCTGTGCTTCCATCAAATCACCTCCCCAAACCAAAAAATCAGCTTCCGGATCATTTTTTTTGATCTCTTTCATTAAATAAGACCCCAATAGATCTCCTGATGCCTCTCCAGCAATAATGTAGTATTTCATAATTTGTTTTAATCTTTTACAGTACTGATGATTTTTAACTCACCTGATGCATTTTTTCTTCTGTGTTGTGCAATGGATATACTCACATTTAAATCGAAACCAATCAACACTACAACACAACTCCAGTTGATCCATATCAATATCAGTAAAATACCTCCAATTGATCCATAAACCGCATTATAGGATGAAAAATTGGCAAAATAATAATTGATCCCTTTCATTAAAATTACCAACATAATAGATGAAAAAGTGGAACCTGCTGAAAAGAACCTGAAAAACTCTTTTTTATAGGGTGTAAAATAGAAAAGTGCAGATAATAAAAGATACATCAATGTGAATAGAGATAGCCATTTGAATATGGATATTAAGGTAGCATAAAGGGTAGCTGAACCTCCCAGTTTTGTATTCAAATGACTGATAAAATAGGATGCCCCTATAAAAATGGCACATGAGGCTATAATGATGATAAGAAACACAATTACCATAATAAAACTAATCGGTAACTGTTTGATAAATGTTCTTTTCTCCATGTCAAAATAGCTGATATTCAATGTAGTAACTATTGAATTAACACTTAAAAAGGAGAGGTAAATCCCTAACCCTATGGATAAATAAAGGATGGCACTATTTTGTTGTAGTATTAACGAATTGATAATTTCTGATATGGTGGGCCAGAGGGTGGAGGGCGTAGCTGATTGGATCATCTCCAGCATAGTGTTGTGAAATGAGTCTCCCAAAAAGGAAATTGCGGCAACTAATGCCATTAACATTGGAATAGCAGTGGCAAAAATGTAATAGGTCATTGCTGCTGCCCTTTGAAAAAGAATCCCCTGAAATAAAGATTCAAAAAAGAATTTCATAACATCCCAGAATGGTACACTCTGAAATCCTGGAATAACCAGCTTTTTTAAAACTCCTGTAGTCTTATGTACAACAGGAATCTGCATAAATCGAATTATTTTTCTTCGGGTTTTAAAACTGTAAAAAGGGGTTGTGGCCATTATTTTACAAATTTTAAACTTAAATCTAAGCTTTTTATATGGTGGGTTAATGCACCGATAGAAATATAATCTACTCCACTTTCAGCATATCCCCTGATATTCTCTAAAGTGATACCCCCGGATGCTTCTGTCTCATATTTACCGGCAATCAAACGGAGCGCTTCTCGAATTTTTTCAGGAGTAAAGTTGTCTAACATAATACGATCAACACCTCCATGTTGAATCACCCTTTTTACTTCATCGAGATTTCGTGTTTCAATCTCAATCTTTAAATCCAAATGGTGTGAGTGAAGGTACTCTCGTGTCGTATCTATCGCTTTTTCTATCCCCCCAGCAAAATCTATGTGATTGTCTTTTAACATGATCATATCATAAAGACCAAATCGATGATTTTTAGAACCTCCTACAATAACCGCGTATTTTTCAAATATCCTTAAGCCCGGAGTGGTTTTACGTGTGTCTAATATTTTAGTTCCTGTTCCTTGTATCGCATCACTGTATCTCTTTGAGTTAGTCGCAATACCACTCATCCTTTGCATAAAATTTAACAATGTCCTTTCAGCTGTTAACATACTTTGAGCAGGACCCTCTATCTCAAAAACAATATCTCCTTTTTGAATCAGATCTCCATCCTTAAGGTATTGGGTCATCCGAATTGTTGGATCCACTTGTCGGAGAACCTCTTTGGCGACCTCAACCCCACACAATACTCCATCCTCCTTGACCAAAAGTTTCATTTTCCCAATGATGGTTTTGTCAATACATGATAATGAGGAATGATCCCCTGATCCAATATCCTCTTGAAGGGCCTGTTGGATGATCTCTTCTAGTTTCATTTTGCCTTGTCTATAATGATTTCTGGTGTGCTTACAATGTTACTATGGTGTAAAGCACGATCCACAATGTAAAATTCAAATTTTACGGTATCATAGGTTGAAACAATATTGTTGATAAATATTTCAACCGTGATATCTCCGTCAATTGATTCTGGAGTATTATTACTTAACCTGGGAATTCTTGCATTTTGTTCTGCAGGTAGATCCACTTTTACAAATGTCCCATTCTGTTTTTCAAAATAATGGATAAAAAAATTATAATGGTAAATGGAGGCCGTATCAAACGGTGGCTGTAAATCTTCAGTAGTGTTATCTAATCCAATATCTCCATCACCATCCTCAAAGTAAAATGTGAGATTTGCTTTGTAATCATACCCATATTCGTTGGCAATTTTATCAAGACTTACCATTTGAATCCTTGGAATAATAGAATATTTATCTTCCGGTTTGCAAGCCATTGCTATTGAAATGATACATAAAATTACAAATAACTTTTTCATAACCAAAAGATTACATGCACATTTGTGAGATTTTGATCGTATCAACAGCCGCTTTTACATCATGAACTCTTAAAATATGAGCATTTTGTTGAACAGCAATTGTATTTAATGCAATAGTGCCGGCTAAAGCATCATCAGGTGTGGTGGCCAATGGAGTATAAATCATTGATTTTCGAGATATACCTACCAGAATTGGTAGTGAAAGTTCATGAAAAACAGCAAGGTTTTTCATGATATGATAATTCTGTTCAATACTCTTCCCAAACCCAAACCCGGGGTCTAAGATGATATCGTTAACACCAACGTGTTTTATTTTTTCAATCTTTTCTCCAAAAAAAGTGAGCATATCTGGTATCATCTCTTCATTGGTCAACTGTTTCCCTCGGGAATTATGTGTTAGACAATAAGGGACCTGGTGTTTTGCTGCCACGTCGAAAATTTTTTCATCTTCACCTCCAGAAATATCATTGATCAGTACTGCTCCCTCCCCAATAGCCATTTCGGCAACATTTGATCGAAATGTATCTATAGAAACTTTAGCATGAGGGATATATTTCATGATCAGTTTCAGGTATTTTTTTATTCTCATATACTCTGTCCCAGCATCTATATGGATAGCTCCCGGACGTGTTGAAACAGCCCCTAAATCAATAAGAATGGCTCCCTCAGTTAAAATCTGTGAAGCTCTGATTACAACATCTGTATCCTCTTTAAAACGGCTGCCTGCATAAAATGAATCATCAGTACAATTCAAAACACCCATCACAATGGGTGTTTTGAGTGACTGTAAATCTCCTTTTAGATTCAAATACATTTTTTTAAATTATTTTTTGTCTACAGGTTTAGGAACGGCAATATTGGGTCCACAATCTTTAACAATCATGCGATACCATTCTACAGGATATTTCGGTTGTTCAGGGAATACAGCTTGTGGCTTCATCTCACCATTCGTTTTAAATTTTCCGTTTACCTCTTTTTTAATGTTACCATCATGGTATTTAACCAACAGATATTCAAATAGTTTGTTCCAGTCTGTTACAATATTTTCTACTTTTTGTGTAGAATAGGCCGTAATCTTGTCAAGAGCTGCTCCTTCATCTTTTTTATACAATTCAACAAGCTCTTTTTCCATCTGAGCAATCTCTGCTATCGCTCCCTTTTCCCAATAGTCTTGTTTGGCCTTGATGTGTACAATCATGTCTTTATATCGGGTGTATGCAAAGTTACTCACCTTTGTAAATGCCCAGAATGCAGATGTAGATGAATATTCTATCATGGAACCATTCCCTTCTCTGATCTCTTTAGGAATGCTTCTAATCCCTACAAACATTGGCATATAACAACTGCTGGCCGCATCATCAACACCAAACCAGAAAATACCGCCAATTTTGTTGGGTAACCAACCGCGACATTGTGCTACAAAGGAGAAGCCTGTTTGTTGTGTTGCTGTTGCTCTTTCGTGAATATAATTCTCTCCGTCAACACTCCATGTCATTGGTCTCCATCTGTATGGACAAGCATAAGGCCCTGCACCTAAATCTTTAGTCATATCCATACTCGTTCCTTCATAATGATCACGCATATACATCATTAAATCTCTAACATCTACTTTTTGTGTTGGTTTAATCCAAAGAGGCATTTTTTCTTTGCTCATCAAATCCTCACCACGGGCATATTTTTCATACACTTTCATTTGTGATGGATTACAACGATTGAAAAAGGACCATACCCTTGCTTCACATCCTCTGGCACCGCCAAAATCTAATGGGGCATATGTATGACTGAAACTGAATTCTGCATCCGGAGCTTTTGGGTCATATAGACCCATGTTTTTCGCAAATGAGATCACATCATGGGAGTATATAGTTTCAACCTCAGGATTGAATATTTTTGACATCTCTTTGTTTGTGATGGATGTTTTACCATCTGCTAAAGGAAAGGTTGTTATACGTGCCTGGTTGGCATGTCCGGAGATATAACCGTCAGGAATTCTGCGTGCTACCCATACAGCTCCCTTACTCCACCATTTTACTGTCTTCCCTTTGTTGTCTTTGATCTCTTTCCCTTTTCCAATCAATTCAAAAATCCAGGCTTCATTAGGATCTACTAGTGAAAATGACTCTCCACTACTCGCATAGCCATATGTGTCCATCAACTCACTGAGTATCTTGATCGCTTCTCTTGCATTTTTGGCTCTTTGAAGGGTAATATAAATTAATGAACCATAATCCATGATCCCATTGGCATGTCCAAGTGTATCTAAACCACCGTAAGTAGTTTCACCTATCGCTAACTGAAACTCGTTCATGTTCCCAACAACCTGATAGGTTTGTGTTACTTGTGGAATCTGTCCTAAAAGTTTACCTGTATCCCACTCAACAACATCCATCATGGAACCTGCTGGGTATTGTCGGGCTGGCCAATAATACAACTCTCCATAAAGAGTATGTGAATCAGCAGAATAGGTTAACATACTGGACCCATCTTTACTGGCTCCTTTGGTTACTATAAAGTTCGTACAAGCATTCAGTTGAAATGAAAAGGCGGTCAAAGCAATCAGAACAACCGTCAAAAATCTTTTTTTCATAAGCATTTTTTTTTATAATTAATAGTTCGCAAATTTACGATTATTTTTTCAAACCGGATGAGCGGACAAAATGGGGCATCTGATCCGGAATCACCAGACTCAATTCCACTAATCCCGAAAATTCTCCCTCCTCATACCAGGGCATCTGATAAATCAACTTTTTAATCCCATTCTTTTCGATCGTATAAGCATTGATGTTTTGATGCTGCATCATGGAAAGGATCACTTTTTGAGCATGTTCCGGATGACAATCCATCAGATTCGCTCCAATCAACTCTTCTCCCTCTTTTAAAAAAGTAGCTCTAGACTTATCATTCATGTCCAGTATCTTACCCTCTTTATCGCAAACCGTAATTGCAATAGGACACTCTTTAGACCAATTCTCCATTATTGTTGTACTTTTTCGTGTTTGTATTTAAAAACGATCATAAAAACTAAGGCAATTACCAATGCATATCCGGCAAAAATAAACCAGGCCGTTTCCCATCCTGCCGGTACTGATGTGTCTGGGACAACTCGTTTGACAACTGCTCCAGCTGCTAAAGACCCTATCGTTGCGCCAAATCCATTCGTCATTAACATAAATAAACCCTGTGCACTGGATCGCATCGTATGACTGGTCTCTTTGTCTACAAATAAAGATCCGGAGATGTTGAAAAAATCAAAAGCTACGCCATATACTAACATGGAGAGCACAAACATCCAAACCCCTGAACCAGGATCCCCTAATCCAAATAAGGCAAATCTCAATACCCATGCAAACATACTGATCAACATCACTTTTTTAATACCAAATTTTCGTAAAAAGAACGGTATCAATAATATACAAAAAGTTTCAGATATTTGTGACAGCGAAATTAAAATCACGGAATGTTTTACGCCAAATGTTTCAGCAAATTCTGGAACCGATTTAAAACTGTTGAGAAAGAAATCTCCAAAACCATTCGTGATCTGTAGCGCAGCTCCTAATAACATCGCAAATATAAAGAATAAAGCCATTTTCTTCTCTTTGAATAAAGAAAACGCTCTCAATCCAAGAAGGTCTACGATGCCTGTCGATTTGGACTTCTCTGCAATCGGACAATGGGGCAATGTGAATGAGTAACCTGCCAAAAATATACCTGCTGCTGCCGATAAATAAAATTGCATCTCATTCGACTTAAAACCAGTCAGATCTACTACCCACATCGCTGCAATAAATCCAACTGTACCCCAGAAACGAATCGGTGGAAACGCTTTGACAGTGTCTAAGCCTGCCTTGTCCAACGCATTGAATGCGACTGCATTCGATAATGCTATAGTGGGCATATAAAACATCAGACTCAAAAACATAAAAGTGTATAAAGGCGTAAATTCAGTTTGAAATGAGGCTACGATTAGAAATATGGCCGCTAAAAAATGGGATATCCCTAGCATTTTTTGTGCAGGGATCCATCTGTCTGCAATTATCCCTAATATGGCCGGCATAAATAGTGAAGTGATCCCCATCGCCGCATAAAAACTCCCAATCTGAAACCCATCAAATTGAAGATGCCCTCCTAAATAACTGCCTAATGAGATAAGCCATGCTCCCCAAACAAAAAATTGGAGAAAATTCATGATGATTAATCTGGTCTTGATGTTCATTGTGATCAATTTTATGGTTATTTGCTTT
>Ga0116152_10000603_pt1 | contig 29248 bp, 31 predicted proteins | sample AD_UKC119_MetaG_FD_89894 | JGI IMG/M metagenome (GOLD analysis project Ga0116152, IMG submission 89894) | Active sludge microbial communities of municipal wastewater-treating anaerobic digesters from Hong Kong - AD_UKC119_MetaG | ecosystem: Engineered > Bioreactor > Anaerobic > Digestate... | reverse complement strand
CAACATCATGGCTTCCGCTATGTTTCTTCCATGCCATTCCTTCAGGAACAGAAGTGGCTTCTCGATTATGGCAATTGTTACGAGGAGGAAGCCGGTATCATGCTGTTTGATATCTGGAACCGGGTTGTGAAGCTACAGCTGGAGCTGATCACTGCTTACCTGGATAAGAAGCCAGCCCTTTTTAAAGATATCTGGAATGAAGTGGTCCGCCTCAAAAAGCAGATCACTCCATTTGTGTCGAAAGATGGGATCCTGTTTACCCTGGCAAATGCATTTGACAATATCACTAACCTGGGAATGTCATACATTGCCCGGGAATACAAAAAGCAAACCCTGCTTACCTTCCTTATAGAGATCATGAACTGGATCATCGACAGGGTGGAGGACTGTTATTATCATATCGACAGTCAGCGCCATGTCTATTATGATGCTTCCAATGATTCTTTTATCCGTGATTATGCCGAGAACACAAACTGGGATTTCAATAAGCTCGGGAAACATGACAGCCGGTTCGACCTGGATTGTGACCCCAATAAACCCCTGGAGATTGTTCCTGATTGGGGCGCCCATATCTGCTTGTTCAGTGTTGGCCAGGAGCGCAATTATAATTTTGCTACCAAGATCGTTGAGCCGGTGGATTGCGTAATCAATGAGTTTTTCAGTAAGCCTGATGATTCTGAAGGGGTGGTGATCGATGATGTCGTGGATAAGGTGTGTGAGTATTATGAGCATCATGCATGCAAAGAGCTGTTCTATTTCCGGGATCGTTATGGTGACAGTCGGCAACCTAATGCCAAAAAGAGTAAGCCCTATAATGAGCAGGCAATTGAGCGTTTCCAGAAAAACGGCTGGAATGTTTTCCCCCGGGTACACAAAGGGCAGGAGCCCCCGCAGCATGAGAAATATTTGTTATGGTCCAATATCCTGAAGGGATCAAATCCTTTGTATCCTAAAGTCATCTTTAACGGCAAGAACTGTAAGTTTACCCTGATCTCAATGAACAATACCAGGGTAGTAGAAAAGGATGGCCGGTATGAGAAGGACAAAAGTTCCGAGCGCAAAAAAACAGTCCTTCCGGAGGAAGCAACGCACTTTGGCGATGCTGTGGATAAGAGGATCTGGACCAAGTACTCATCCAAACTCTATAGATCAGGGACTTTTGTGGAACCAAGGCTGTGAATTATTTTTATATATTTGCTAATAAAGAAAGCATTATGAAAACTGTGTATATATTATTAGCATTAGTAATTCTAACAGACTGTTCAAATACAAAGTTTAAGAACCCAAAGGATGCCGCAGAAGAATTTTCCGAAAATCTTGCAAAGATGCAATTTAATAAAGCCTATAATTTGCTCTCAGATTCAAGCAAGAAATATTTTACGCAAGACGAATTCAGCAACTATTATAAATCAAAAAGCTTCTTTCAGAGTATAAATAATCCTAAAATAACTGTAAGTGAAAATAGTATTTCTTCAAGTAGCTTATTATCAACTTTTAGAAGCTTTAGCCTTTCTTTTTCTAATCCAACAGAACCAAAAGGCATAGATACTACATTTAATACAAGGGTTACAACTTTTCTTGAGAACGGAAGCTGGACTATCGTTTGGTATGAACCTTTAATTGATGAATTCTCATCTCATGTTAGCAAAGATTATGATCCCGGTCATTTAAGAAATCTATATAACTGTTTTGAATTTGACCCAATAAACCCAAATTGCGCTTATGCTCTTTCAAAAGCAAACCTTACTCAAGGATTGGCGGGACAGGCATTCTCTTATGCAAAAAAAGCTGATGAATTAAAATATCCGCCCTTTGATTTATTCCTATTATACTCTGCAATTTTTTCTAATCAATCCGATTTCGATCTTGCTCTTTATTATCTTAAAAAAGCTCGTGCAATATGTGTTTCGAAGTTAGAATGTGATCTTGTGAGGCTTAACTTTGGAATAGCATATTCTAACTTAAACATGTATGATAGTGCCATACATTATTTAAAATATTCTGATGCAATTCAACATGGGAACAAATATTCTGATGCTGCAAAACTTTATTTAGCTGAAAACTATTATTACATAAATGAATACACAAATTCAATCAAATATTTCAATATGATATCAGATATTAATTCATTGAAAGATGATAATAAAGAACGCTACCATTATTATTATGCAAAGACATTATTTCACAAAGCAAAAGTAGATATTGAACAAAGGTCAGAGCTACTGTTACAAGCAAAACTTGAAGCCATTAAATTTCGAGATATTTCTACTAACAATTATTTAAGTGGCCAACTGTTGGAAGAGATAAGGCAATATTCTCAGAAAAACAAGAATTTTCTTTCTAAGAATTAATTTTGTATAAAAGTTCTTCAAATGTTTCACTAAAGCTGCTCCATAAAATGGAAAAAGTGATTGAAATCTCATTATACAAGTATAGAGATATACATCTTTCAGAATCAGGTCAGCATCTGCATTTTAGTGCTGATCCAAAAATAATATCAACACCTTTTATTGTTTGTCCTATTTGCAAAGAAAAAAAACCACTGGAAAATGATCAATTACGGCTTGATTTTGAATATGAATGCAAGGCAAAATCAAAAACTTTTATTATTTCCTCAGAACCAGCATTTGAAACCTAGATAGGCATAAGTATTTTATAGTTGCAATTTCAATGGGTGCAATAAGCACTAGATTCCATTCTGAAATTTATCATTATCGGTGCAAAGCTTCCGTTCCTCCAGCTTTGCGACACATTAGGACTGCCCGCAGGGCAGGGGCTCCCACATGCAGAAAAACACATGTATGCGGCAGGCATATTTCCTGCTTTTTCTGCCTGTTTTTCTGCCTGCGGAGATAGGGCAGGCTCGGCAGTCACCCCGTGAGGAACCCGGAATTTTTCTGAAAATTCCGGGGAAGTAAATCAAATTCAGGTCATTATTGAAACATAGTCCGGATTGCTAACCTGTAACAATCCGGTAATTTATATCTATTCTAAATAACCTGATCCATTACAGGTGATTTGCAGAATTATTGGCAGAATTTTGAGTAAAAAAGGTTGAAAATTTTTTTAATCCAGCACAGAGGCCATATAAGCCAACTGAATGATAAAGTGGTGTAACGTATTGAAATATAGATTTATAGCGCTTATTTTTATTTGCATAGTATTGATTTTTGCTGTAAATTAGTATCAGTTTTAAAGGGGTGACCGCCCCGGATTACTAAATGTTTAACTCAAATTTTACAGCTATGTCAAAAAAGACGAAGCCCGCCCAGGCTATGGGTACACCTGCCGGAGAACTGCCGGAGGAAACAATATCCGCCATTGAAGCCGCTGCCGAACAGGCAGAAACAGAAACCCCCATCCGAACACTGCAACCGGATCCGGCAGAGGTCAGCGAATTGCGCAGGGAATTGGAACAACTCCGCGCCCAGGTCGCAAAAGCCCCGCAGAGCCTTGACGAACAGATCAATTATTTCCAGCGAAAACAGCAGTTAGTAAGCAGGCTGAACAGCCTGAACGGTTCTATTCTGACACTTGAAAAGCACGGGGAAGAAGTCAGGAAGGAAGCGGAGGAGGATGTTTTTTCCTCAGAAGTTTACGCCCTTCGCCTGTCATCAAAAAAGGGCTATTCAAGCGAGGAGGAAGTTTTTAAATTTCGTAACCCTACCGTAATAACGGAGCTTCTAAATTTTGTTTTATCCCGTATGATTGAAAAGCGGGAAGCCATTGAAAATGAAATCATTTCCTGAGAAAAACAGAGCGGGGGTGACCGCCCCCGCTCCAAAGTACTAAATGTTTAACCACGTTTAATAAACGCAGCTATGAACAGCAACAAAGATACAAAAGAACCGAACCCCACCAGACTGAAGCGGATAATTTTAAGCAAACTAAGCCGGCAGGCTGAAGATTTGCGGGAGAAACTTGTAAAAGAAGCCACAGAAGCCGGCCAGACAAACAAGGCGGTTTATTGGGCTGGCAGAACCATAAATTTCATGCTATTGCATCATATCTATGACACGGAAGGCGCAAAGGAGTTTAAAACCTTTATGCAGTGGAAGGAAGAAGGGGCAACCGTGAAGAAAGGGGCAAAAGCCTTTGTTATTTGGGGGCAGCCACTGGGGACCCGGGAGCAGGACCAAGAAAAGGGAATAAGCCCGGAAGATTTTGAGAGCCTGTTTTTCCCTTTGTGTTACCTCTTTTCTGACAAGCAGGTAAGGAAAGCAAGCGAGAACGCAAAGGAGCGGGAGAATGAACCGGAACGAAACCCGGAGCCGGAACCCGCCCACGCTGAAACCATTACAGATGATATTTTTTAACCTCAAACCCTGTAAGCCATGCAAACACTTTTTAATCAGATCACAGAGGTTAAGTTATCATATATCCCGGCCAAACCGGACACGAAGAACCGGCCAACCATGACAAGCAGCCGGCAGAGCTTTGAAACCCTGTTTAATTTTTGGGATATGTCACAAATTGCCTACCGGGAAAGCTTTAAAGTAATGCTGTTAAACCGGGCTAACCGTGTTATCGGTATAATGAATGTAAGCGAAGGAGGGCAGGCCGGAACCGTGGCAGACCCGAAAATGATACTGCAGTCCGCTTTGTTGTCGCATGCCGCCAGTATAATACTATGCCACAACCACCCGAGCGGGAACACCCGGCCAAGCGAGGCAGATATAAAGCTAACAAAGAAAATCAAAGAGGGCGCCGGGTTCCTTGATATTAATTTACTGGATCATATAATTCTGACCCCCGAAGGGAACTACTATAGTTTTGCAGATGATGGAATGATCTAAGGCGTTAATTATATATGTGGGTTACGTGTATACGTAACCTGCCGCCGCTTAAGCGGTGTTCGGATGGTGGGCTATGGTCCGCCTATTTTGTTTTATAGGGATAGCCCACCATCCTCACGGATTTGTCTGACTTTTCCACCCTTACTGCTTTTTGATTTTCTGCAGGCTGCAGTAAGCTTGGAAAAGGGGGATTGATAAAGTGGCTCAAGTTGTCCTTTTAACAAGGATCCGGCACTGATAGATTTGCCAAAAATCATGAGTAAATGAAGATCCGGAGAGCTGATGTTTTACGAGAGTATGATATCAAGGAAACGCCCCAGGGGAAAAGGGTGATTTTTTCAATCAAATTTGTGAATAAGGCAGGCGAACTGGTATTCCTGCCGAGGGCAATTGCCTCAGGCCTGCCCTGGAAAGTAGCGGCGAACAGGCAGAGAGGGGTAATGCCGGTGGATCCGAAGGGAGAGAAAACGGGTCATGTTTACCCGGTGAGAATTGACAACATTATTGAATGGAACGGTAAAAGGGTGATCTTATGAGTGATGTGCTTTTCAACAAAGAGGGGGCGCCCTTACTTGCTTTTGGGAGTAAATTTTATGCCGAAACCAAAGGCGTGCCGGCAAAGCCTGCTATTTCGAAACAGCTGGAGAAACAGGATGATAAGGTTACTGTCGATGGGAGAACTGTTGTTTCCTGGGGGAGCAATAACGATTTTCCGACAAAGGCAAATGAACTTATCAGGAATGTTGGAGTGTTGAATACCGGTTTGAAATTTATCAGAAACTTCACACTTGGACAGGGTATTTTCCCCTGTATTGTAAGCGGTTACGATGATCAGGGAAATGAGCAGCTGAAGGTAATTGATGATCCGAAAATTGTGAACTTCTGCCAGGGGAGAATGGTCCGCCGGTACCTGGAAAAGGCCGCCCGGGATTACTTTAAATTCGGAAAGGCAGATGTTCAGCTGATCCCTGACGCTTCCGGATCCCAGATGGCCGGGATTCATACCATTAATGCCATGTATTCCCGGTACACAGAAGCAAAGGCCGGGGTAATAGAAAAGTGTGTGGTAAGTGGCCGTTGGCCTGATCAGCCCGGGGAAGGTGAGTTTGAAGTTTTTGACCTTCTGGATGAGTACGATCCTTTTTTCGACCTGGAGCGTCGTCGCCTTTTAGGTCAGTTAAAGGGGAATTCATTTGTCTATTCTATCCGTGATTCCTGGAGTAATAACGACTATTATTCAGAACCAATCTGGTATGCAGCATACCTGGCCGGATGGGTGGAAGTTGCCCGCCTGGTGCCGGCATTCCTGAAGAAAGCATTCAAAAACCAGATTACCTGGAAATGGCATGTGCAAATCCCTTATGCATTCTGGGATCGCAAGTTTCCGGCAGCTGAATATAAAAGTATTGAAGCCAGGCAACAGGCTATTGAACAATATATGGACAGGATTGAAGAAAACCTGTGTGGTACAGAGAATGCTGATAAGCCCATATTCACATTCTTCGAAATCAATCCTCAGAATGGAAAAGCTGAAGAACAGTGGATCATCACAGCCCTGGACAACAAGTACAAGGAGAATGATAAACTCATTACTTCTGCAGCTGCAAACTCGGAGATCCTTTTCAGCCTGATGCTGAATCCGAATGTTCTGGGTGCAGGTATGCCCGGGGGAACATACTCAGGGAACCAGGGAGGGAGTAATATCCGGGAAGCTTTCCTGGTAAACATTGCCAACTCATGGTTGGACCGTCAGAACCTGCTGGATCCGCTGGAGCTTTATCTCCATTTCAATGGAGTGAAAGATGTTCAGCTTCGCTTCCGGAGCACAATTCTGACAACTCTTGACACTGGAGCAGGTACCACAAAAAAACTTTCATAGCCATGCTTATAAAATCACTTGAGGATATTAAAGAAATTCTGCCGGTGAGTGATGCCGTTGATCTGGACCGGCTGCGGCCACATCTGGAAACGGCAGAGCAAACTTACCTTAAGCCCCTGCTTGGTGAGCTTTATGGTAGCCTTGAGGGTTTTACCGGTGAGACTATTCCTGATAACCTTCAGGAGCATGAAACGCAATACCGTGAGCTTCTAAAGCTGGTGCACCGTTCAGAGGTTCACCTGGCTTACTGGTCAGGTTATGATGTGCTGAATGCTTATATCTCTGACGGTGGGTTCCGGAGAATAGAGACTGACAAAGTAAAAGGCCTGTTCAAGTACCAGGAGGACAGTCTGAAAGATTATTTCAAATCAACCGGTTTTAACAGCCTGGATGCCGTTCTGGATTACATTGAATCCAACATTGAGCATTTTACGGTATTCAAAGAATCTGAATCCTGGAAGTTCCTGAAGGGGGCATTTGTCCCGGATACCAAAACGTTCAATTCCATTTACTTTATCGGCAGCAGCCGGCTGATATTTATGAGGTTGCAGCCTTATGTAAAAGTAGTTGAAGATCTGAGCATTCGTCAGATCATCAGCCAGGATAGTATGAATATTATTAAAACTGAGATGCTGAAGGATGAACCGAATCCCAAAGTCTCAGCCATCCTTCCCCTAATCAGGAAGCCTGTTGCATTTCTGGCAGTCGCAATGCTGATGGAGGACAGCGGAGCGGATCTGACTGACAAGGGTTTGTTTTTTGAAGGCCGGGGCCTTACAATGCTGAGCGATACAGTTAAATCACCGGCTGAAATTGAAAGGGTGCAGAACCTGGTTAAACGTAACAAGGGGCTGGGAGAAAGTTATCTGCTGCAGCTCAAGCAATATCTGAATGAAAATGCTGAGGCCTGGGGCGGTTATCAGTTGCCCAGGAATGGATTGCATAACCGTGATAATTCTGGTAAAAGAACCTTTTGGGCATGAAAACCATTGAAATTGATTACCGGACCTTCTGGATGCGCGGGAGCGTCCAAAGCAATATTCCTGAGCGCTGGAGTGAGGTTAATCCCAGACAGCTTATTGCAATTGCTAAGAATTACCTGGGTGAAACATCGGAAGAAAAGATGCTGGCTGAAATGTGCGGGGTGAGAAAGTGGATCATCAAACGCATGGATTCATATCAGCGTTTTGCACTGGCCCAGGAATTGAGTTTTTTGACTGATTATAAACCTTTTAGTCATTTTATCATCAGGAAGGCCGGTGTGCTGAGGGCCCCCAGACCCAGGCTTCAGGATATGACTTTCGGGCAGTTTATGTTCACTGATACTTATTACTCAACCTGGGCAGAGAGCCAAAAGGATGTGGATCTGGACAAGTTTGTCGGTTGTTTATACCTTCCTGATGGCTCAACATTCAAGAGTGAAAATATTGAGCCGCTGGCATTGATTGCCGGAAAAGCCCCGCTGGTTGTCCGCTGTGCAATAGCCATCAATTACCGGTTGGTGAAGGAATTTCTAACCCATGCTTATCCGCTGGTATTTCAGAAGCCCAAACCGGGCGAGAAACGGAAAGGTGGAGACGGCTGGGTAAAGGTTTTTGAATCTGTGGTGGGGGATGATATTGTGAACCAGGATAAATATTCAGAGCTGCCGGTCCATGTAGTCCTGAGATGGATCAGCAGGAAGATAAAGGAATCTGCAAAGTCATAACAAAATGAGAACGACATTCAGCGAGCTGGTAACCTATTTTAAAAAACTGGCAACAAACCATAAAGAGATCAGGCACTCGGAAACCGAAAAGCATTTTTATCGTTTTGAAGTGGATGAAGTACTTACCGGGATCAATAAACTGAAATACCCTGCTTTTATCCTGGAAGGCTACCGGTTTACATACAAGGATATGAAAGCTGACAATCCGGTTAAGAAACGCCAGGGCGCTTTCATATTGCTGGACCATGTTGGGGATCCAGGAAACCATGACAAGATCCACGAGGTTTGGGACCGATTGGAGAGGATCGGGGATGATATTCTTTCACGCATCATTGCTGATAAAAAGGATAAAGCATCGCCGGTGCGGGATTTTGACCTGGAGAGTGTGGAAGGGAGCCTGCTGGCCACCGAGCTTGGCAACCATTACGGTATCAGGTTTACCTTTGATATTGACTGCAGGTATTCCCGGGAGGTTAACCCTGAAAAGTGGTTGGTATGACACCGGAACTATTGCCTGAATACAATCAGATGATCAAACGCTGGGCAGCGATGGTCCGGCGGAAACTGGTGGGCAATGTTACCCGAATGCCTAAGGGAAAGGCCGGAGCCGTAACCAGGGGCGTTAAGCGCAATCAGAGCCGGACAGAGTATAAGCTGAAGGATAATATGTCATACCGTACCCATCAGGATTATGGCCAGGTGGATGGAGTCGGTTTTCGGTTTGAGCGTCACGGGGTATTCGTTCATAAAGGAGTGGGCCGGGGATATGTTATGGTGGGCGGCATGGTTGTAAGGGGATTTCATGTCCGCAATGAGGTGAAAAATTACGCAAAGGGCAAGAACCGGTCCGCGGATCCTGTCTTGCTTATTGGCCCTGGAATCAGAAAGCCGGTCGAATGGTTTAACCCGGTGCTGGATAAGTACGTCCCGGAACTGGCGGATAAGGTTGTTGAAATGAATGCGGATGCCGTGGTGAATGCCTTGAGGATGAGAATTGTTTAATTAGAAGTACTTTATAGTAGTAATTTGTACTGAACACTCATTTAAATATAATTATAGAGTACGGAGAATCCGTAAATTCTCCGATAGATTATTATAAGTGTTTGATCATCAATTAAATAATATAATTATTGCGATTTTTGTGAAATTCTTATCTTTGTGAAGAATTTGTTGGCAATATGAATAATTTATCTTCTAATCCTGGGGTTATTGATCTTTTTTGCGGCATAGGAGGGCTTTCTTATGCTTTTAAGATAGAAGGCTTTGATGTTATTGCCGGAATTGATAATGATATGACATGTAAATATGCCTATGAGACAAATAATAAGTCTCAGTTTATACATCAAGATATTTCTATGTCAGATCCGAATAGTATTCATAAACTTTATGGCGATCGCAAGGTAAAAATATTGGTCGGTTGTGCGCCCTGTCAGCCATTCTCGGTTTTGAATTTAAAGAATAGCACAACTGAAAAAATTTCAAGTGATAATAAATGGAAGTTATTATACTCTTTCTCAAAATTAATTGAATCAATTCAGCCAGAAATTGTTTCAATGGAAAATGTTCCTCAATTGCGCAGTTTCAATAATGGGAGTGTATTTAATGATTTTATAGCGATGTTAATAAAGAATAACTATTTTATAACATACGGGATTTATAATGCTCAGGATTATGGAGTGCCTCAAAGAAGGAAACGTTTAGTGTTGCTTGCATCAAAATTCTCAAAATTTGAAATGATTACTGCTACTCATAGCAATGATTTCAAAACAGTTATGCAAACTATTGGACATTTGCCTGTTATTGAGGACGGGGAGCATTGTGAGTCAGATTATTTGCATTTTTCTAGAAAACTCAAGAGTATCACGAAGGAGAGAATAATTGCAACCCCTGAAGGGGGAAGTTGGCAGGATTGGGCAGAAGATTTATTATTGGAATGCCACAAGAAACCAGGTGGAAAAATGTACAAAAGTGTCTATGGAAGAATGAGTTATAACGATGTCTCACCAACTATTACAACTTATTGTACTGGTTTAAACAATGGAAGGTTTGGCCACCCTAAACAGAATAGGGCAATTTCTCTAAGAGAGGCTGCACTTTTACAATCCTTTCCCGAAGACTATGATCTTATTGATCCAAATGTTCCTTTTAACTCTCAAGTTCTTGCTCGGCAAATTGGAAATGCTGTACCAGTTGGACTTGGCCAAGCCATAGCTAAAAGTATTAAGAACCACTTATTGTCATTAAATGGATACACCAGTTGAAAATACTTTAAAATGGCGATTTGATGTCAGCACGTTTAGGCTTATTGGAAGAGAGCTAATTACTGACAGGATAACAGCATTATTCGAGTTAGTTAAAAATTGTTATGATGCAAATGCTAGAAATGTCTTTGTTGAGTTTTATAATGTTGGTACGAAAAATGTCAATAGTAAAATTGTAATTAGAGATGATGGTGTTGGGATGACTCTGACTGATATTAAGGATAAATGGATGGTTGTTGGGACTTCAAGCAAAAGAAAGGAGACAAGATCTCCAGCACCGTTTAATAGGCGTTATGTTGGAGAAAAGGGGATTGGTCGATTCGCTGTAGATAAATTGGGCGGTAAGGTTTTAATAAAAACCAAGAAGAAAGGCGAGAGAAACTATCTCATCGTAAATATAAACTGGAGTGTTTACGAGAAGCTTGAAAGCCAACCACAGCTATCATTATTTACAGATGTTGAGAATTCTTACAATTATTCTCCTGCAGAGAATACGGAAATAGAGGGGACAAGACTGGAAATAACTGAAGTAAGAGAGATTTGGCAGTTGAAGGAAATTCAGAAACTTTATAGGGAATTAACCAAGATAGTGACTCCTTATTTCCCACCTGATCCTCCCTTTAATATATTTATTTATTCTAATGAGTATGAAAATGAGTTGAATAATAAGAAAGTAATTTCTGATACAATAAGCTACGCTTCAACAAGTAAGTCAATCTCCTACGATTTGGAATTAAAAGTTCAAGAGTCTATGGAGTTTAGTTTGGAAAAGGGAGAAATCGAAATTAAAAATATTCCAATTCAAAGTTTTGGTCCAATAAATTTGCAAATTCATTATTTCAATCCTGAAGCAAAGAAGAAGTATAATAATGTATATAAAGATGCAGATAGGAAAATTGATGGAATAAAGATATATAGAGATGGGTTAATTACTACGCCATTTGCTGAATTTGAAGATCACAGAGACAGGAAAAGAGATGTCTTAGGAATTGACAAAAGGTTATGGCGCGACATCTTTAATAAAGTCAGCTCAAGGGATATTATTGGAATTATTGAGCTTACAAAGGAAAATAATCCAAATATTATCGATTCAACTAATCGTCAGAATTTTGTTGAAAACCAAGAATATAGTGATCTTAAAGAGTTTATTATTAAGCAATTAGATGCTTTTTCGGAATTAAAGAAACTTGAAAGAGAGGTTAAGAAAAAGCAAAGTGACGATAGTCTAGAAGAGGCTGCTTATGATTCAGAGAGCTTTATCGAAGACTTAGAAATGATTGCTAATGAGCATCCTCAATTAAGGCCTGATATAGAGCGAGTCAAGGTTAAAGCAAGGAGAGTTAAGTTATCTGTAAAAAGGGGGATTAAAGAGAAGAACAAGGCGGAAAGTGAATACATAAGGAAGGAGAATATATATCTCAGCCTTATGTCGCTACAGGATTATGCTGCACATGTTGCTCATGCAGTTAGAACTTCATTAGGTAAAATCAAAAGAAAAGCAGAGTTTTTTAAAGACAGGTATCCAGATCCTATTTATGATGACTATTTTAAAAAATATTCTATTGATATTTATCTCGAAATGATGAAGCTTAATAGGGCTATTGACTTTATGCTTAGCTATGCCGGGACTTCTATCGATTTTGAAGATATTGAGTTTAAAGAATTGATTTTTAATTTCTTTGAACAATATGAGTATAGGCTAAGTCAGGACAAAATAGTGACAATATTAGATATTGAGAAAAGCTGTATTATTAATTGCAATAGAAAGTTTATTGAAGATGTTCTTGAAAATCTCGTTGATAACTCTTTAAAAGCATTTTTGCCGACGCAACAGAAAAAAATATTAAAATGTTCTACTGACCTTGATTCAGATCAAATAATTCTCTATTTTTCTGATAATGGATGTGGGATTTTAGATGATGAGGTTGAGAAAATTTTTGACATCTTTTATACAACAACAGCAAATTTTGGTGGAGCTGGTTTGGGTTTATATATTGCAAAAACGAGAATCGAAGCTTTAAAAGGGAGTATTCAAGTTGTTGAAAGTGAGTTTCATCCCGGAGCTACATTTAAAATTACTCTTCCATTTAAAAAATAGAAAGCATGAAAGAGACTGAAATTGTAATTATTGATGATTCATTTGAAATCGAAGACCCGTTAGTTGTGGAGTTGGGTATAAAATTTCCTGACGCGAATATTACAGTCAAAAACAATCCTGATGATGGTTTGAAATATATTTTGGCCAACCTTTCGAAGAAAATTGTGGTACTATTAGATTATAACTTTAATACTGGCCAACCAAAGGGACATGATATCTTGCTTCGAATAAGAAACCATACATCTTTGGTTTATGTAATTATAATGACTGCAAAGCAATTTACAACTATTCCAAATAATGAACTTGTGGATTTTGTAAATAATAATGCGCTTGCGATAGTTCAAAACACTTCAGATACAAAGGAAATCGTAAGCATTGTAGATAAGGCTATTCAACAGCTAAGCGTCAGGGTTGATTGTGCATTAGAGCAGTGGATTTCAAAGCATTCTGAAGATGATCAAAAAAAGCCATATTTACTAACTAGTGATGGAAGGGAGCTCACACTTAGGGATATTCTAAAAGAAATTAGAACAGAAACCTCTCTTGGTCAAAAGCTTGAAAGGAATATTATAATGTTAGCTATTGACCTTCTGACCAGAGATAAAAAACAACTAGGGAATGATTAAATTCATAATCGCTTTTGATAGCAAAAATGAACCCATTGGGGAGTATTTTTTGGCTTGCAGAGAAGATATTGTTGAACTTATTAATGAGCAAAGGATTGCAAATTCAATAATAGAGATTACTAGTAATTTGTGTAATATTGCTTATATAGATAATCTCCCGTCTTTGTGTTTGGATCAACCCTTTGTTTTTATTGCTTATACACATGGTTCTGAAAATGGACTTGTTGTAAACGGAAACTCTTTTGTTTCAAGAAATAATTCTCATTATTTTAAGGATTCGTTATTTTATTCAACTGCATGCTTAGTTGGAAAGGGATTGGCTATGGACCTGATTGGGGAAGGTTGCAAAGCATTCGTGGGATTTAGTGAAGAATCTGAAGTATTTGCAAAAAGTCACATAAGGAAAATCTTTATTGATTGCGATAATTATGCGTTAAAAATGTTCCTTACTACAAATGCAACTATTGGAGATTCTGTTAAAGCGGCTAAACAATACTACTCATCAAAAATAGACAAGTTATTAGAATTTAAGGAGAATGTTCTATTTGTCTCTGCTCTGGTTAATAGTAGGGATTCTCTTATATGTGAAGGTAATAAAGACCTGATAAAAGAGGACCTTTTTATTAACTAAGGATAACTCCCTTGTTCTTCCTTATGTTTTTCGGAAATGTATTTTTTAATTTTCGAATCTGATCTTTTCTAACTTGCACCCCCTCACCAAACTCAAACACCACCATGAAAAATCTCTTTTTCTTATTCCTTTTCCTTGTCGGCGTCAGCTCCGCCATCGCCCAGACTGCTCCTGACACAATTATCACACACAAACAGGAAAGGATTCCTTGTAAGATACTGGATATGGATGCAAAGACGCAAGCGATCATTTACGCATTACCGGATAATGAGAAGGCTTATTTCATTCCGTTTACTGATGTTTATCAGTATTATTTGGATGGAGAGCTGATCCTTGCCGTTGGCCGGATCTCAAAATCAGATTCTAAAAGGCGTAAGGATTATGATGATGATTTATACGCCACTGGTTCTCCGGAACCGGCCAGTACGCCGTTGGTTTATGCTTCAAAGGAAACATATCAGCAACAAGCAGGCGATGAACTTGTGAAGTTTGCAGATATGGCCCAGCTGGGCATTGGAATGCAGATTGGTGCTGGTTTATTGATAGGTCTTTCAGCAACAATGGATGCTGAAGCCAAAGGGAAGGATGGTTTAATTTATGCCGGTGCCGGTATTGGCTTTGTTGGGTTCATCATCCAGACAGTTTCTTATTCTAATGCCAGGGAAGCAGGTAGGTTGCTAAGAATATCCACGTCACAGGATGGTATTGGTGTTTCAGTCCCTATCAATTAGCACTCAAAGTTCTTGTTTAGCCTTTAGGAAGAAAATTTTTACTAAATTGCGCATTCTGCCAAACCTCTCGGATAATGGATGTGACTACTCTTTCTATCGTCGGGGCAATCCTGATAATTAGTTTACTTTTTCTGTGTAGCCGTAAAAAATGGTTCCGGAAAAACAGGGCTTCTCGTGATGCACAACCAGGCCGGCAGTCACAAAATCAGGCAAATGATAATGCAATAGCCCAATTGGGGAGTATTCATAAAAAAGCACGCCATTCCGGACTTGAAGTTGTTTCATATTATTTTCCTGTTACAATGTCATTCCCCGAGAGAAGGATGATAAGGGCTAAAGCTTCAGAACTAAAACCGGGTCAGCTGTTTGCCTATGATATAGAAACGAAAAAACTTGCTCTGTTTAATGTTGATGAGTTTCACGAATATAAGCAGACAGCAAACCGTACAAGCTTAACCATTGTAGCTATTAAAGAATAGCTGTCCCCATTTTCCCGTATTGACTCCCCACGGTAAAAGAATATTTTTGCCGTGGTATTGTTCTTGTATTGAATAAGTACAGTATCTTTGTACTGTTCAAATAGCGAGTGCCAATGCGTTTCCTTAACATCTACATAGGGCGAAGCCCTGAGTGTCTTGCCATCGTGAGGTGGCAGGCGGTTGCTCGCAGCCGGAACAACACTCAGGGCTTCGCCTGTTAAGGAGAAAAACAAATGAATGCAGCTCACCAGCTCAGCCTGTTCAGGCGTGAGCGTCGGCAAATGCCGGCAGCAATTCCTTTTAAGGAGAAAACTAATTTATCCGAAGTTCTGGCGTTTATTGGCCAGGCTTCCCCGGTGCAGCTTCGCGCGGTTAAGATCGCTTTGCTTCAGCGCAGGCAATGCGTCAGTTACTCTGTGAAGCTGAAAAACTGTGGTGAAGAAACCTGGATAGTGGACAATCCTGATCAAATGCTTGAGATCCTATTAGGTGAAAGGAGGGGTATTTTACAAATCTCAAAAGGAAAGGAAACTATAAGATGAAAACCAACACCAACCAACTGGGCGGCGATAATACCATCACCGCTAATGCTCTTAAAACTATTGTTGAACTTCAGCGCAATGACAATGAACAGTTGCGCGAACATATCTGCCAACTGGGAAATGTTGTGTTGTGGATCGGCAGGAATCTGGACGGGTTTGATCCGGACAATAAGGATGATCAGCAGGCCCTCAGATCAATAGTTGCATTGTCAAATGTAGCAGCAATGCTTCAAAGCCTTGATGCTGTTTAAAGGAGGGCTGGCTATGGGAATGTTTCCTTTTTTCGGGCTTCAGGGAGAGGCCGCTGATGATCCGCTGGATCCGGAAACTATTGTGAAAGTAATTTCCAGTATGTACCTTCCGGCTCATGATGCCGAATCCTCTGATGACCTTATCAGTCATCCTGACATGGTTGAATCCATCCGGGGGACATTGGTAAAGGTAAAAAGTGAAGCTGTGTATGATGCAATGATCAGCATCGGCTTTAATTCGAAAACCATAGAAGGAACCATTTACTGGCTGGTTTATAACGCCTGATTTGGTTGTCCTTTTATCCAGGGTGCGCCTGGCTGTATTTTGCCTGAAATTTCATTGAAATGGCAGGCAGTTACACCAGGCGCATTAATTTATACATCAACGGCAAAGAGGTAAAAAACGATATCGCCTCCATAAAAGCCGAAATGTCCAAACTTACAAACGAGCAGGCCCGCATGACCCGCGGCAGCCGTGAGTATGTGGAAACCGGTAAGAAGATCCGGGCGCTCAAAGGGATCATCCAGGAGCACAATGACCAGCTGAGGACCGTAAGCAAATCATGGAACTTTGAGAACCTGAGCCATGCCATGAATAAGTACTTCCTGGCAGTCTCAACTTTTGTGGCCGGTTTCAGCGGGTTGCTCTATTCCGGAAAGAAAGCCATAACCATGTTTGCCGAGTTTGATGACAAGGTCTCAGACGTGCGCAAAACAACCGGCCTCACCCGTGAGCAGGTAGTGGCCATGAACGAGGAGCTGAAAAAGGTGGACACGAGAACTGCCCAGCTGGAGCTTTTGGATCTCGGGCGCATTGCCGGTAAATTGGGGATAGATGCACAGAAAGATGTTGAAGGCTTTATCAGGGCATCAGATAAGGTTGTTGTTGCCCTGAAGGAAGACCTGGGGGACAATGCAGAGGAAGCTGTACGGCAAATCGGGAAGCTTGTAACGGTTTTCGGGGTTAGGGATGAGTTTGGGATTGAAGAATCAATAACCAAAACCGGCAGCGCCCTGAATGAACTGGGCATGGCCAGTACTGCCAATGAAGCCTATATTGTGCAGTTTACAAAAAGGGTTGCAGGTGTGGCCCCAACAGCAAAAATCTCAATTCAGAATGTCATGGGCCTGGCGGCCACGCTGGACCACCTGGGACAAACCAGTGAGGTTTCAAGCACGGCATACAGCCAGGTAATAACCGGCATGTTTAAGGATACTGCGGCCTTTGCCCGGGCAGCCCGAATGGATGTAAAGGACTTTTCTGACCTTCTGAAAAAGGATGCCAACGAAGCATTTATCAAACTGCTTGAGGGTTTGAATAATAATGATGCAGGCATGGAGGAACTCATCAAAAGCATGGGTGACCTGGATATGGAAGGCAAGCGGGCCATCAGCGTTATCGGGGTACTCTCCAATAACGTGAAGATCCTCCGCGAACAGCAGGCAATAAGCAACCGGGAATTTGAAAAAGGCACTTCGCTTGAGGAAGAGTTTAATGTAAAAAACAACAATGCCCAGGCTATACTTGAAAAGAAGCGCAAGGCATTGAACAACCTGGCTATTGAACTGGGTGAAAAACTAATGCCTGCGCTTACTGTCTCAACTTCCGGGTTCAGCTATTTTGTGAAAGCCGGAATTGTAATGACAGATTTCTTCATTAAACATTCCGGGACCATCGTTAAAGTTACTGCCAGCATTATTGCATACACTATTGCAACAAAACTGGCCATCCTGTGGCAGAACCGGCAGACACAGGCAACACTGGGGCAGATCATTGCTACAAAAGCCAAAATTATCATTGAAAATGCAGCTACAGCAGCTACCCAGCTTTATGCAGCTGCAACTATGCTACTCACCGGGAACCTGAAAGGGGCAGCCCAGGCAATGCGGGTATTTTCAGCCGCTACCAAAATGAACCCTGTTGGTTTCCTGGTTGGGATTGTTACCCTGGCTGCCGGTGCGCTTTTTACCTATGCAAAGCGCACCCGCGAAGCTACTGCAGAGAAACAGGCGCTCAATAATGTATCCCGGAAGACAAATGAACTCATGGATGATCAGGCGTCAAAGATCAAATTCCTGGTTGAGCGTATTGAAAGCGAAAATGTATCAAACAATTTAAGAAAACAGGCCATTGAAGAACTCAAGCGTATCATGCCTGGCTATAATGCAGAATTAACCGAGGAAGGGCGCCTAATCAATCATAATACTCAAGCCATCAAAGATTACCTGGTAATGCTTGAGATGAAATTCCGGAAGCAGGCAGCCGAGGAGGAAATGATTGAGCTGATAAAAAAAGAATCTGCTGCCCAGCGGGAATTGCAGAAAGCAGAGAATGAGTATCAGTCAGCAATGGCCCAAAACCCCTTGAATGAAGTGGTCGGGGGAGGGGAGGCCGGTGTAGCTGCCCAGGCCGCACGTTCAGGCATTGTTAACCGGGCGAAAAACCGGCGTGACCGGGCTGAGAAGGAACACCAGCAAACCGTTAAAGCCCTTGAGACTATGCGGGGCGAAGTTGAAAAGGCAGTTCAGGATTATGAGAAGTCCCTGAATTCAGGTTCAATCACCGGCCCTGAGGCTTTTAATTATGATGATCTTCTGAAAAAAAAGAAGCCTGGTGGTGATCCGGGTGCCGATTCTGCAAGGAAAAAATGGTCTCTTAACTCTGACATTAACTTCCTGAGGGAGTCATTAAAACTCAAACAGGATTATAATGAAGGAGTAATAGCCACAGAACAGGAGCTGCAGCAACGGCTGAGGGCCCTGGAAATTGAGTACCTGAAAAACAGGATCCTCTCAGGCAAAGAATCCGGAGAGGATCTGCTTGCCCTGCAGCAAACCCTTGCAGATAAAATTATTGAGATCCGCAAGGAGGAAGAAAAACGCTCCGGAGAGTTAACTGAGGCCTCACTGAAAGGGCAATCTGCAATTGACAGGGAAAAGCAGGAGCATGAAGACCGGTTAATTGAACTGAAGCTTTTTGGAAAATCGCGTGAAGAAATGACCGCCCTGGAACTGGCAGCCATTGAAAGCCTGGAAAAGCAGCATCATCAAAAGCTGGCCAAACTGGATGCGGATGCCATGAAGGATGAAATAGAGCGGATCCAGCAGGAGTATGAAACTATCATGGCCACAATGCGGCTCCGCAACACTGAGGAACTCAATTCAATTACATCGCTCGCCCAGGCAAAAGAGATCCTTTCTGAGTTCATGTCGAACGAAGAGCTTCAGAAGATCCGGAGCCTGGATAAGGCAAAACGAATTCTCCTCAGGCAACAGGCCATAGAGGAGGAGCAGTTTACCCGGGAACATCTGCAGAAGCTGCTTGAGACCCTTCAGCAGGTCATGGGATCCGGAGACTGGGAAGGCCTGAACCTGAGTGACACATTATTGTCTGAAGAAGAAAGACAGGTACTTGTTGAGCGGATCAACGAAGTGAAGAAACTGCTCTCCGGCCTTACTGCAGGTTCAGAGGAAACAGATCCGAAAGCGGGCAGGATCGGGGGCATGAGTACCGATATCCTGGGCTTTACTCCGGAGGATTGGGAGTTGTTGTTTCAGAACCTGAAAGACGGGAAAGGCGGCATCGGTGAGCTGATAATGGGTGTGAAGGCCCTGGGGATGGTTTGGCAAGCCTATTATGATAATGTTTCTGCCGGAGAACAGGCAAGGCTAACCGAGTTTGAACGCTCAGTAAACAAACAGAAAGATCAGCTCCAGGAGCATCTGGACAATAACCTTATCTCACAGGAGTCCTACAATTACCAGGTCTCAAAGCTGGATGAGGATCTCGACAGGAAAAAGGCGGAATTTGAATACCGAAATGCTGTCCGCTCCAGGAATGTCGCGCTCATGAATGCAATCGTCAATACGGCTACAGCAATAACTTCAGCCCTGACAGTTGCCCCGCCCCTTGGGATAATTCTGGCAAGTATCGTCGGGGCAATGGGAGGCCTTCAGGTTGGTGCCATCCTGAAAACCCCTCTTCCGGAGTTGCCCGGGCGTGAAACCGGTGGTTACCTGGATGTGCAGCGTCAGCAGGATGGCAAACGCTTCAGGGCAAAACATGATCCCCGAAAACGGGGCTATGTAAGCACTCCGACAATAATAGCAGGTGAAAAGCGGGGATCATCCGAGTACATTGTTTCTGATGCCGGGGTGAATAACCCCACCATCAGGCCAATACTGGATATCCTTGAAATGGGCAGGTTGAACGGGAACCTTTCAACCATTAATCTGCCGGCTATACTTGAGAGTGCCCGCACCTATCCAGGCCGCCAGCAGGGAGGTTATATCAGTGATATGTCAGGCAATAATCCATCAAGCAACCAGCCTGCAGCTGCTCCTGCCCAGGATCCGGCATTGCTCGAGATTATCCGTCAGAATACCATTGTTATGGCAGCACTCAAAACCCGGTTGGAAAAACCAATCAAATCAACAGTAGCGCTTCACGGGCGCGGAGGGTTTTACGAGACAATGGAAGAAGATACCCGGTTGAAAAATAATGCAAACCTGTAACTATGCTTGAAGTAATTGTGGGGCAAGGTTTAGCCCTTAACCTGTCAAATGACATTGAAGTTAATTTTATTGAGGAAAACCCTTTGTTCATTGATGAAAGGGTACCGGCTCCCTATTCACTTTCGTTTGATGTTCCTCCAACGCCCTGGAACCTGAAAGTTCTGGGATTCCCGGTGCGCATTTCTTCAGCTTCAATACACAAACGCTTGCCGGCCGAGATCCGTTTCAGCGGGTTAGTATTGGCCCGGGGGGAAATACTTCTTATTGAAACAGATCCAACCATTAAACTACAGTTTAAAGGAAGCCGGGAGCCTGAGCAAATAGCCGTAAACCTGAATAAAATCGATCTGGGTTCAAGGCAGTACGGTTCTTTCCAGTATCATGCTGAAGACCTGAACTACCAGTCCCAGGAATTGGAAGAATATGTCTTATCCATGAGGGCCATGGCCTACCAGGGCTCAGATTATGTTATTGCACCGGTCAGGCTGAGGGAAGTTTCCTGGTCAGGATCTGAAAGTGCCGGAGGGATGATAAACAGTGTTAAACAGTACATCAATTACTTTAACCCGGTAACAAAGAACTTCTTTATCACAGATCAGGAGAAAGCCCACACGCCTGTACTGCCTTTCCCTTTTGTGCATAAAATTATAGAGCAGGCGTTTGGGCCATACCTGGCGTCAAACCCTTTTGCCTCCGGAGACCTGGCTAAACTGGTTCTTATCAGTATGAACCATAAGTACTTCAGTTTTGACAACTTGTATAACTGGTACTGGATCCCTCCAATGGAGGAGCAGCGTCAGGATGTTATGTTTCCGCTGGTGGACTCTTATAACGCTTCGAATGGTTTAATCCCCTTATCATGGGAAATGAAGTCATTCCTGCAAGCGTATCCCTTCAGGGAGCTGCTGAAAAACCTCATGAAGATCTTTTGCATCACGGCATATCCTGGCGTGAAATACCGCATGGAGTTTTCAAATGATGTTATGAACCGGCAGGTCAGGCTAAACTGGGATGGAAAACTTGCGGGGGATCCGGTTATCTCCACTGAAGAAGCCAGGGACTATGTTTTCAGGTATAACGATGTACAGAAATCAGACGAAGAGCAAATCCGGGAATATAACCATATCAAACAAATTCATGATGTTGCAATGGCCTCAGCAGCTGAATCCGGTGCAATTTACATGGACGTGTCAACCGGTGGCCAGTATAACATCACCCGGAAGCTCCGGGGCCTGGAGTCGCTTCCATGGTTAACCTGTGATATCAGGCACAGCCCGCTTGCTTCCCGCGAACCAGATGGCAGCCGGGACAAGACAGAAGTCATTTCAGATATCCGGCCGGCAGATATGGTCATCGATCAATACTGGTGGCAGGATAAAGCGCCCTATGCAGATATCATCCAGAAGAAACACTGGTGGGTTCCTGTAATTGAGAAAAAGGGGCTTTCAGAGCCACCATGTATTATGTTCTGGGCTGGAATGGCGGCCACGCTGGAAAATGATGGCAGTGAATATCCACTCATCATGTCGCACCATACTGATCATTTTGGGGTGAAACGCCTGAATACTTCTCTCCATCCGGAGGGGCCTGATGGCCTTATTGAGAAATATCACGGAATGATGAAAGCCTGGACTGAAAAGGATAAAATGAAAGTGAAAGGGTCTTTTCTGCTTTCACCCCTCGAGCTTAAGAAACTGGACATCCGGGATAAAGTGTTTTTGAAAGGCCGGTTATTCTACATTCAGAAACTCAATTATTCATTGTCTCACATGCATCTCAGCCTTGTAGATGTGGATTTAATTGAGTGTTAAGTTGTCCTTTCCGCCGGCACCGGCTCATCATTACTTTGCCCTAAAACGGGTAAAATGAACGAATTTCTTCTTGTATCTCTTCCTTCTGCCTTTACTGCCATTATCACCTGGTTACTCAGCCGGAGAAAGTATAAAGCTGAGACTACAACCAACGAACTCGACAATGTAGAGAAAGCTGCCAAGATCTGGCGCGAGCTCAGTGAAGATCTGGAAAAACGCCTGAAGGATGAGATCCGTGAACTGAGAGAGGAAAATTCTACCATTCAGGACAGGTTTAACACTGTATTAGAGGAAAACAAGGCTTTGAAAGAGCAAATGTCTTCCCTCGAGAAGCAATTGAAAGAAGCCCGCAGTGAAAACCGGAAACTCCTGGATGAACTCAAGAAGTTCAATAAAAACTATGATGAAAAAATTCCATCAACATGCAACTTTCCGGAGATCAACTCAAAAAAATGATGCCCAATGCATCGGGCATCAACATTACCAGGTTCATAGGGCCACTTAATGAAACCCTACAACGGTTTGATATAAACACGCCCCGGAGGCAGGCTGCATTTATCGCGCAGATAACCCATGAGTCAGGATCCCTGAAATACGTCAAAGAAATTGCCAGCGGCCAGGCTTACGATATAGGCGCTTTGGCAGTCCGCCTGGGAAACACTCCGGAGGACGATGATGATGGTGAACGCTACAAGGGCAGGGGCCTTATTCAGCTGACCGGCACAGCAAACTACCGGAAAGCTTCAGAATACTTTGGGGTTGATTTTCTGAAGAGCCCCGAGTTGCTTGAGCAACCCCGCTGGGCTGCCCTGGTATCAGGCTGGTACTGGCACAGGCATAACCTGAACAATCTCGCTGATATTGGTGATTTCAGGAAGATCACAATCAAAATCAACGGAGGCCTGAACGGTTATCAGGACCGGCTGAAGCATTATGAAAGGTGTAAAAAAGTATTGGGTATCTAATCACATCTGAGATGAAAAAAATGTTCTTTTTACTGCTGCTGCTGGCTTTGGCCTCATGTAAAGGCAACCGGTCGCTGACTAGTTCGGTAAGCCGGAATGTAGTCATTGAAAAGCAGCTTGACACTGTTTTGTTTACCCTTCCTGACAGTGCCAGTATTGTGGCCCTCATCCGGTGTGACAGTCTGGGAAATGCCTACCTGAGCGAAATTGAAAAGCTTAAGACCGGCAGGGCAGTGAGGCCTTCATTGACAGTAAAGGATAACAAGGCCATCTTTGATTGCAAAGTTGACAGTATGGCGGTTTACCTGAAAATGTACCGACGATTCGAAAGCCAGACTGATACAACTTCTGTGAAAAGGTATGTTGAGAAAAAGCCTGGCTTGCTTGAGAGGTTTGTCGATGGTTTCTTGTTGGTTTCCCTAGTTGCCCTGGTAGGTTCGATTATACTTCTTCTTTTATGGCGCAAAAAGTAGGAATCGCTGATTTGCCTGAACTTATGCTGAGTGGCAATTTCCCTGAAGAAGTAGTTTTTCAGGGGGATTCTGCTGTTGTGTCTATTTATAAGAATGGTGAGCTTTTGCTGGAGGAAGAGTATGTGCATGATGGCAGTTACTTAATTTCCCTGAAGCTTCGCGAATTACTGGATGGACAGCTGACAACCACAATTCCGGTAACCGGGGATCTGGTGGACCAGACTGATTCAGCAGCAGATTTTGAAATACATATTCCCGGGCAACAAGGTGCTGCAGTTTACCCGTTCCGGTTGGTAAAGGGTGGTGTGAATTCAGATTTTATCGATTCCGCAAGCTTTCTCCGTGCAAACTTTCTCACCTGGATGCCCAGGGTGAAAAAAGTGAAGTACCTGGATCCCCAGTGGCTGACTTATTATGCTGTTGCAGAATCAAAACTGATGGTTCAGGCTACCTGGCTGGAGAATGGTGTTCTTTCAACCTCGGATCCGGTTGAATTCTATACGCTGCCTTACCGGAAAAAGACTTCCATGAACGTGAAGTTTGAAATGCTCTGGGATAACTTTTCAGATGAAGCGCGTGCACCCTATTATATTGACTGTTGGATAGAAGACGAAGGCCGTGATAAGAAAACATATACTCAGCGCTATGTTCTGTCTGATGAGTATCATGAATTTGATGATCTTTTTGCATTTGAGAACTCCCTTTGTGGTTTCGATGTAATCAGGTTTACCGGAGAGCTCAGTCATGGTGTAAACCATGAATATAAGAGTGCACTCTTTGACAAGGACAGCCTGGAATATGATCTCATTTTCAAAAAGGTTTTCGAAAAGAATACCGGTTACTTCAGGAATGGATACGAGTTGCTTTGGACCAATGATTTTCTGGCAAGTATTAACCGGTATCACTATGTAAATGGTTTGCCATTGCGCATTGTAGTAAACTCTTTTGAGGCCAAAGATGTAAAGACTGAGCTGAACCATTACAGCTTCAACTTCTCATATTCAAGGCAAAGCCGGTACCTGGATAATTCATCCATTATTGCACAGCTGCCGGGAATGATCTCTGAATTTTCCGGAATGCCTCTAATCTGGGATGATATCTATGTCAGGGTATTTGGAGATCAGAGTGTGGATGGCGTAAAGACTTTCCTGCAGCCGGTTAAAACCAATGAAGTTAAACCAGCCTCCGGAGAGAATCTTATCCTGAATGATCTTGTGGTTCAGGAAGGTGGAATAATAGATTGTGGTGAATTTTAAATTTTTCAAATATGGCTAATACGATCAAGATTAAAAGGTATGCTGTGGATGCCAACATCCCAACCACGGGGCTGAATCCCGGGGAATTTATCATGGCAATTGATACGGGAAATCTGTATATATGCTGGACAGCAACCACCAAAATCCTTTTATGCCAGGCTTCGCAGCTTGGAGATTACCTGCTGAAGGCACAAAACCTGAATGATCTTCCGGACAAAGCAGTAGCAAGGACAAACCTTGATGTTTATTCCAAAGGCGAAGTGGATAACCTGTTGTCTGGGCTGAACTGGAAAGCTGATGTTTTGGTAGTAACCACCGGGAACATTACACTAACCGGCCTGCAAACAATAGATGGCATCTCTGTGCCGGCAGGCGCCAGGGTAGGGGTAGTGGCTCAGACAAATGCAACCCAGAACGGTATTTACATCGCTGCATCCGGGGCCTGGCAAAGGTCGGATGATGCAAATACCAGCGCCGAGCTCATCGGGGCTACCTTCGGAGTTGCTCAGGGGTCTACCCAGTCTGATACAATCTGGAGGGTATTCACGGACAGCATCACCATTGGTACTACTAATATCGATATCCAGCCATTTACGGGTATCAAGAATATGATTGCCGGTCTGGGAATATCAATCACAGGTAACACAATTGATATTGCACTGGAAGAACTGGCAACCGGAACCGCAATCGCTGCAGATGACTTTGTCATCATTATTGATGTCAGTGAATCCGGCCAGGCAAGGCAACGCAAGATTACCCGGACAAATTTTCTCTCAGGTATTGTAAGTGACACATATCAGGTCAAAGTTAATGCCGGTGGAGCCGCCGGATATCTGGATGATAAAATCGATGTAACTGCTGCAAGGGGGCTAAAAAAGACTGTTTCAGGAGATAAGGTAATGCTTGAGGTTGATATCAACGGCATGAACACCATTGCAGCAGACATCGATGCTTCGACTGACATGGTTCCTGTTTATGATGCCTCTGGGGCTGTGATCGGCAAGGTTTCAGTAAACAATCTAATCAAAAATGCCACCATAGACGGTGGAAGTTACTAATGCCCAATCCAATCAGGCTTAAAAAATCCGGTGTAGCCGGCAAAGTTCCGCTTGTTACGGATCTCAGCGCCTCTGAATTGTCTTACAATTATGCAGATGGCATATTGTATGGCAAACGTATAAGCGGGGGAGTGGAGAACGTTGTGGAGTTTGCCGGCAGCGAAAATCATCATCTGATGAAACACCTGGCTGCTCCGGGAGCTCCCGCGAGTGGCTATCTCAGGTTTTACGCAAAATCGGATAACAAGCTTTACACATTTAACAGTATCGGACAGGAGCATCAGATTATTGCAGGATTGTTTTCCGGGGCAGATGAAGGGCATACCCTTGTTTATACGGAAAGTCAGTGGAGATCTACAGACTGGATCCGCCTCAGGCAATCTGGTGGTTACAATACCGTCGAAATCACTTCAAAAGAATCAATAGATGAGTTTGGGAATTCTCAGATATATATGTCTGCAGAGGAAGGCGTATTTATCCATACCAATATTTCCAAGCCGGGTTCTGCGTCTGTATCTTTTACTCGGTATGGCATTACGAGTTCTTTATTATCCGGAATAGGGGAGAGGTTTCTGGTTGCAGATGCAGACGGAACAATAAAAGTCGCTTCTGTCCAGCCAACTCAATTTTGGCAAAGGAATGCAGGCATTATTTCACCCTTGAATCAGGATGATGAAGTTAATGCATGGTTGTTCAGAACCGGGGGGCTTATTATGGCCGATGGCTATCTTGAATATGGAAAATCCGGCATTTATACTTTGTATAATGATATGGTTGTGTCGGAGTTTGACATGAGTAGTTTTACCTTCAACTACGCAAATAGCCGGCTTACTTTCAATGCAGTTACTGGCCTGTTGACTGTTGGTGGCAATATTGATGCTGGTACTAATTTTATCAATGCCGGTGAAATCAGGTTAACAAAGAGTACTCCCGGAGGAGTGGCACGCGTTCAGAGTTATCGTAAAAACCCATCTACCGGGCAGCCAACTTATCTTCAGCAATACGACGCAGCCGGTACAGTTTCTTTTGAAGTCTGGAATGGTTCAGACTATAATGCTCCAATAGGTATCATTGGCAGGGCCTCTCAGAACCATTCTTCATCCGCTTATGGCAGTGAAATTGAATTCTGGACAACTCCTAATGGGACGACAAACAACCGGGTTGCAGCAGTTGTGCTGAATAGCGGGTTGTTTAAAAGCAATTATGGATTTGTGGTAGGCTCGCTTCAGGGGTTGAATGGCAGTCAAACCATAATTACCGGTTGTTCATACAATTCTGTAACAAAGACCCTGTTATTTACCCGTTCGTCTATAACTGTCACTGGTGGCATCGTTACTTCAATAAGTACAATGTCAAGCTTAAGTGTCCCATTGTCATAATTTTTAAATCATGAAAACAGAAGCAAAAGCATTGAAACTAAGCATCAAAGAGAGGGTAATTCTTCCTGAAATACTTCCCCAGCAGGGCAGCAAGCTTCAACAAATCATTGTCCGGTCATTGCTGGCGAAAATTGAATTCACGCCGGCTGAGATCAAGTCTTTTGAAATGAATTTCACAGCAAAAGGAATCAGCTGGAATGAAAAGGCACATTCAGAAAAGTTCAGTGTTGAACTGAGTGAACCGGAAGTTTCAGTTCTGAAAGAAGCAGCTGCTGCCCTGGACAAAGAAGCCAGGGTCACACAGCACAATCTCAGCCTGGTTGAAAAGATAGAGTCCCTGTAATTATATTGGCGGTGGAAAATTATTTATGATCCTGGTATTCCGGTTCCCGAAGTGCCTTCTCAGGTAATGGTCAGTAGTTTCAATACTTTTATGCCCGAAGTGGTCCCGGATCTCCTCCATGGTCAGACCTGCCTCCAGTAATTTCCCGCCTCCGGAATGCTTCATGCTGTAGAATTTATACACTGAAGGAAGGTTCAGCTGGTCCCTGAACTTATTGAACCGGTTCCGGAGCGTATTATGTCCAAGTGGTTCGGGGCCGGGAATGCCATTTTTGCTGAATACATAGAAATCCCTGTTGTATCTGTTTATATGGTATTTCAGAACCAACTCTGCCAGATCCACCGGCATATCAATTACCCGCCTGTTTGTTTTAGCCGTTTCATCGACAACCACCACCTTATGGTTATACACATCAATGTCCCTCACTTTGAGTAAACGAAGCTCCTGGCCGGGCCTGATGGCAAGGTAATATTGAAACATGCATGCCATGTAAAGCTGAGGGTTTGCTTCCTTTATGTGTGTAAGCAATAATTTCATGTCATAGTCATGAATTGGCCGGGCGGCCATATCCTTCAACTTTTTGGGTTTCTTTATTTCCTTTACCGGGTTATCGGTCAGTTTCCCCTTTTTGATCAGGAAATCAAAATAGCTCCGGAGGATCTGAACATATTTTTCAATTGTCCGTCTGTCCAGGTTGCTGTCATCGATAAGGAACAGGAAGAATTCCTGGATGATCTTGTAATTGATGGCCGAAATATCAAACTCCCCGTAATTTCTGTGATCAAGCCAGTTGACAAAGATCCTCAGTTTGCTCTGGTAAGTGGAAAATGACTTAGGCTTGAGTTCAACCTTTCTGCTGTCCAGGTATTCCGAAATATAGTACCGGGTATTCTTTACAGAATTCCGGACCTTATTAAATTTCTTGGAAAGGTTTAGATATTCAGTCTGATCAGAATAGATGAACTTTTCTTTATCATCCAGGGGGGACCAGCCGGCTTTCAGCTTTTCTGTCAGCTCGGCAACAAGGCTAATGCCCCACGCTTTTTTCTGCGCAAGGTTAGTACATTCATTAAATCCCCTGTAGACCTTGATAGGTTTCATTTTTCCTGTCATCGGATTGAGGACGGAAAAATAAACATACCATTGTTTGTTCCTGCCTTCAACAAGGCGCGGAACGGTAGCAATCTTTCTTTTCATTCGGGCTTCTATTGTGCGTCCCCACGCAAACAAAAGGCCCTTATTTGCCCCCAGTAGAAAAATTTCAATTATTCAATAGAAATTTTTCTATTCATAACTCATTAATATAGAGTTATTTAGGTGGCATTTGTGGAGATGGCGGGAGTCGAACCCGCGTCCAAACAGGCAGCAATAGTGCTTTCTACATGCTTAGTTTTCAGTTGGTTTTCGTAAACTGACAGGGAGAAAACAACCCGATCCGTTTCTTAT
>Ga0116152_10000602_pt1 | contig 29264 bp, 23 predicted proteins | sample AD_UKC119_MetaG_FD_89894 | JGI IMG/M metagenome (GOLD analysis project Ga0116152, IMG submission 89894) | Active sludge microbial communities of municipal wastewater-treating anaerobic digesters from Hong Kong - AD_UKC119_MetaG | ecosystem: Engineered > Bioreactor > Anaerobic > Digestate... | reverse complement strand
TCCATCCGGTATCGGTGACAAGGCAGGAGTCTTCCATATAGAGATGGGATTCCCACGCGGCGGTCTCTTCGACCGTCAGATTTACATCGATGCCGATGGCTTCCCAACTGGAGGCGACAAACTCTGCGATTTCCTTGGACTTGGGATACAAGCCTGTGGAGGAGATGTATTCGATGGTGGGCAGGCCCTCGCCGTTGGGATAACCGGCTTCAGCCAGCAGTTCCTTTGCCTTTTCAACATCATACTCCAGCATGTAGTCAATGGGCTCATACAGGTTGCTCACGTGAGGCATATAGGAATTTGCCAGATAGCCGTAGCCCTGGAGGATGTCGTTCACGATGGTCTCACGGTCGATGGCGTGAGCCATGGCCCGACGGAGCAACTCATTGCCCATGGGACCCTGGGTGGTTTTGAAGACAATATAACGCTGTTCCTCGGAGGGGACCTTGTCAACAACAACAGCGTCATCAGCTTCCAGAATGGGAACCTGCTCGATGTCAACACGCTCGATTACATGAGCCTCGCCGGCCTGCAGAGCGGCCATACGGGTGGAGGATTCCGCAACGTACTTGTATTCAGCATAGGGGATCTTTGCCGCGCGCTCGGGATTCCAGTAATCGGCAAAGGCTTCCAGATAGCAGGTCTCGTTTTCATACTTGACCATCTTATAGGGGCCGGTGCCGTTCATCGTGTTGTCCAAAGTGCCGGCAGCGATGTCGTCAGCAGAGAGGATGGCTTCATGAGCCAGCAGGGTCAACAGGGAAGCGGAAGCAACTTTCCCGGTGGGCCAAACATCGACGGTATAATCGTCAACCACTGCAGCTTCCAGCGTGGTGCCAAAGTCACCATGGAGAGAAGAATCTTTTCGAGACAGATAGACCAAAGACGCTGCCACGTCCTCTGCGTTGCAGTCAGAACCGTCATGGAACTTGATCCCTTCGTTCAGATAGATACGAAGCGTGTAGCCGTCTTCCAGATACTCCCAGGATTCGGCCATATTGGGGGTCATTTCACCTGCTACGTCATAGTTCAGCAGGCTGTCATAAGTGTTATACTCCAGATGCTTGTTCGAAAGGATGGAGTTCTTGCTGGGATCCCAGGAACCCTGGAAAGCGCCGGAAGAATAAACCACCAGAGTGTCGACAGCAGTAGTGTCTTCGTCACTCGCACCACCGCCGCCGCAGCCGGTCAGCAAGGATGCGAACATCATCATTGCCAAGACCAGTGCCAAGTATTTCTTCGTCTTCATCAAATAGTCCTCCTTATTCTCTCAGTTTTTATTAAAGATCGGGATGGCCCCGTATCTCCCATTCAAAACGGTCTCTTTGATGATCTGCCGCATATCCTGTGAAAACTACACACATCGTGTGATCGGAGTGGCAATTTTATCTCCAACGCTTCCATGAAATCCAATTTTGTCAAACACGCGTCCATTTTCGGGCGAAACGCAACATTCGGCAACATATTCACAATGCTTTTGCATATTGTATCATAATATTAGTAAAACCTCGTCATAAAATGTGGTATCTACCGCATTTTATGTGTAAGTACACGCTTATGATATTGCGAAGCAGCAAATAAGTCAATACTTTTCTGGCCGTTTTCTTTTCTGCCGGGATTTTGGGAAACTACTTTTATCTGCCCTGGCCTTCACATGAATACCGCCCATAAAGATGGCGGAGGTGCCGGCCCGGAAGTTCAACATTTCAATGCTTTCTCTCCTATTACCCACACCCAAAACAAAGACAAACTCCGCTTTATCGCGGGGTTTGTCTTCACTTTGAGAGAATGCATGCCGCATTCTCTTTTTTATTTTGCACAGTGCTGGGATCTGCGGCGGATCGATTACACTTCGCAGTCCAGAATATCCAGGGCGTATTTTTCGGAAAAAGTTTTGAAATTCGTTTCAAACTCCGGATTGGTGCCGCTCTTGACCGCCTCGGTGTACTCGTGGGCATCGTAACGTCCCAGAGACATGTTGAGTACGGCGATGGCCAGATTGGAACAGTGGTCGGAAATCCGTTCCAGGTTGTTGATCAGATCTGCGTGGGCAAACCCGAACGCCAAATTGCACTGACCGGTCTGAAGTCGCTCCACGTGGCGCTTTTTGATATCCACGATCATAATGTCGATCACCTCTTCCAGAGGCTCTACACGAATCGCCAGAGCGTGATCCCCTTCTTTATAGGCTTTCATCGTCATCTCCAGGATCTCTTTGATGGCGCTGATCAGCACTTCCAGTTCTTTGTTGGCCGCGATCGAAAATACGATCTCCTTTTCGTACAGTTCTTTCGCCACGCCCAAGATGTTCACCGCATGATCGCCGATCCGCTCCAGATCGCCGATGCCGTGAAGCAGTTTCCCCACGTACAGGCTGTCGTTGTCCGAAAGGTCCTTCGCAGCGATCTTGACCAAAAAAGAACCCAGTTTATCTTCCGATTGATCCAATTTGTCTTCGAAATCCTCGATTTGATCCGCCGCTTCCTGTCGATAGTGATAGATCAGCGAAATGGCCCGCAGTACATTTTCATGGGCCATATCCGCCATCTTCATCACCAGGTCTTCGCACTCCTGGATGGCAAAGGAAGGAGACTGCAGAAGCCGTTCATCCAGAAATGCATAGGTGTCCTGATCGTGGTCTTCCCGGACGAGGAACATGGCAAGCCGCTCCAACTGTTTCGGAAAAGGCAGCAGTAGAAACGTGGTGATCAGGTTGAAGGCACTGTGACAGATCGCGATCCCCAGGATCGAGATGGGTGCATCGAAAAAGGTGAAGTGCAGAATGCCGTGAAGACCATAAAATACAACAAGACAGATGATCGTTCCGATGAGATTGAAAGAGATGTGCACGGCAGCCACCCGTTTGGCCGACCGGTTGACGCCGATGCTGGACAGCAGCGCCGTGACGCAGGTGCCGATGTTCTGTCCCATGATGATGGGAATGGCCATCCCGAAGGAGATGGCCCCGGTCAGGGCCAGCGCCTGCAGAATACCGACCGATGCTGCGGAGCTCTGGATCAGGCCCGTGAACACCGCACCGACGAGGACCCCCAGTATGGGATTCTTGAACATCGTGAGCATCGATGTGAATTCCGGCATGTCTCCCAGCGGACTCACGGCTTCACTCATGAGCTGCATCCCGTACATCAGCACGGCAAATCCGACCATGATACCGCCGATATCCTTGCGCCGGCTTCGCTTGGACACCATGATCAGCACGATCCCGATCAGCGCCACGATGGGTGAAAAATTCGTCGGTTTCAGCAACTTCAGAAAGAAATTGTCGCTTTCGATGCCCGCCAGGCTCAGGATCCACGCAGTGAGCGTTGTGCCGATGTTGGAGCCCATGATGATGCCCACAGTCTGCCCCAGCTGCATGATACCCGAGTTTACCAAGCCCACCAGCATGACGGTCATGGCTGACGAGCTCTGGATGGCAATGGTGATCCCGGCGCCGAGCACCAGGCTTTTAAAGGGATTGGACGTCATTCGCTTCAGCGTCTGCTCCAGCTTTCCCCCCGTCACCTTCGTAAGGCCCGAAGACATGACATGCATGCCGTACAGAAAAAAGGCCAATCCGCCACACAGTGTAATGATGTTGAAAATATCCATGTTGTCTCCCGTAAAAATGACAGCCCATACAAGCTGCCATTCTTTGAGTGGCACCCCCAGGCGGAATCGAACCACCAACAAAGGTTTAGGAAACCTCCGTTATATCCGTTTAACTATGGGGGCTTATCGTCTGTCAAAAGTGCGACTCCTTAAAGTATGGATTAGAAAAAGATTTGCGTCAAGAGAAATATCGGGTTGTTGTCGTAAATCCGAATCGCGTACGTAGACTCGTACAATTGATCGATCAACACATCGCTTTGGAAGAAGTTGGCCAGGGGCAAAAAGAATGCCAGAAGAATGCAAATGAACAACATGCCTTTGACCGCACCGAAAGCCAGTCCCAGCATCCCGTCGGAAAAAGCGATGATCCCGCCCCTCTTTTTCTTGCTGAAGAGCAGGGTGATCAGGAAGAAAATCAGTTTGATGACCAGGATGATGCAGAGGAGCGCCAGGATCGTCATGATGATGCCGACCAGATTTTCCACCGTGTTGCTCTGGATGACGCTTACCGCATCGGAAAAATAATCCGACAGGATTTCGGGGATCCCGCTGAGCAACCCCTCCTGGCCTTCGGCTCCGGCTTGGGCAAGACGCTCGTTGAAGATGGTTCGAAGGCTTTCTTCCATGGGTGTGTTGCTGCGCAAAAAAGCGGCTACCGCCGGCGTCCACACAAACCCCAATACGATGGCCAGGATCCAGCCGATCGTATGTAAAAAAGCTTCCGTAAACCCTTTGCGATATCCGACGATCACAGAAAGAAGAAGTATGATGCCCAGGCAGATATCCAGTATCAAAATGATGTCCTCCGCGTCCGACTACAGTCCAATTTTACCAACGGGACCGACAAATATCAACCCCAACTGCGGGAATTCACAAAACCGTTGAAAATGAACAAGCGCTATGATATTATGAGTAGTACATTTTGTCAGAAATCAGAGAGGTCGGCATGGATCAGGCCCGGTACTACATGGGCATCGCTTTGGAAGAAGCACAGAAGGCATTCGATCGGGGAGAAGTCCCCGTGGGCGCGGTGGTCGTCCGGGGCGACAACATCATCGGCAGAGGCCACAACCTGGTGGAAACGGCCAAAGATCCCACCGCCCACGCAGAGATCCTGGCCATCCGTCAGGCGGCGGACACGCTGGGCGGCTGGCGACTGAACGGCTGCGACCTGTACGTTACGGTGGAACCCTGCGCCATGTGCGCCGGCGCCGTCATCTTATCCCGGATCTCCCGACTGTTCATCGGAACGCCGGACCCCAAAGCCGGCGCCTGCTTTTCCGTCAACGATCTGGTTACCGATTCCAGGCTCAACCATCAGGTCGAGCTTTCCGCCGGCATCCTGGAAGAAGAATGCCGGCAGTTGATGCGGCAGTTTTTCCGGCAGCTGCGACAATAATACCCGACACATTGGAGGAACCCCACGAATGAAACGTATCACCGCTTTAATCAGTATGATCCTGATCCTTGCCGTCTATACCGGCGCTGCAGTCTTCGCATCGGGACTCACCGTTACGGACATCACGCCCAAGGACGGAGAGACCGGCAAGCAACCCCAGAACATGGCAGTCAAAGTCACGTTCAGCCAGGAAATGATGGACGAAAAAGCTATTGACTCAAACAAAGCGTTTTTCAAGATCCGGGATGCACAAGGCACCGATCAGCCCTTTGAAATCATGTACAGCGCAGAGAAGTACCCCGATCAGCTCTGGCTGGTCCTGGAGCAGACGCTGGAGTCCGATTCTGAATATACCGTGGAGATCCTTCCGGGCGTGCTTTCCGCAGAAGGCGGCACCCTGGACGAAGGAATGACCACCACGTTCAAGACCCGTAATACGGCCACCGATGCCAAAGTGAGTCTCGGTCTCATGGCCGTCATGATGGTATTCATGTTCTCGGCCACGTCCAAGGCCGCGAAGAAGTCCGCAGAAAAGGAAAGCTTTGAAACGTCCGGGAAAATCAAGGAAGAAAGCCTGAATCCCTACAAAATCGCCAAGGTCAAGGGCATTTCCCTGGAAGAAGCCACCGCTTATGTGGAAAAAGAAAAGGCGAAAATCGCGAAAAAGCAGCGAAAGCTGGAAGAGGAACGTCTGCGGCTCGAAGAGGAAAAGGCTGCGGAGCTGGCAGCCATCGAAGCGGAACTTCAGGCTGCGGAACGGGCCGAAGGCAGATTCCGGGTGACCGGACCCCGCTCCGTCAAAGAAGCAGGCGGAAAGATCCCCCGATCGATCGTCAAAAAAAATAAAGCGCGCAGAGAAGCGGCGAAGGCGGCGGAAAAAGCGAAGAGCAACAGCAGAAACAAGCGGAAAAAGTAACGATCAAGAGGGCGGGATCCTGAGGATCCCGCCCTTTTATTCCTATCTATTCGAGGTAGAGGTACGGCAACCTGGCATCACAGCCGCAGGTAATGTTGTTGGCGATGGTCCCTATCCCTTCTGCGATATCTTCGGCCCGGACGGACAAATCTCCGCTTCTCCCCATCACGATCACTTCATCCCCCACTTTGACGTTGGGGATATCCGTCACATCCAGCATGCACTGGTCCATGCAGATCACGCCGGCATAGGGTGCGTAATGCCCGTCGACGATCACCTTTCCTTTTTCCCACCAAGGCCTGGGGATCCCGTCGGCATAGCCCATGGCCAGCGTAGCGATGGTACTGGGTCGCTTGGTGATCAGGCTGCGCTCGTAGCTGACGGAAAATCCTTCCGGTACATTCTTTATCTGGACGATATTGGCTTTGATGGACATGACCGGCTCGATACCGGGCACCAGCGTGACACCGCTCTGATACCTTCCGTAAAAGATTCCCCCGGGCCGGCACAGGTCGAAGTGGGAACTGGGACGATCCATCGTGGCGGGACTGTTTGCCAGAGAGCAAAGATAAAAAGACATGCCTCTTTCCATGAGCGCCTCACGGATATGATTGAAACGTCGCTCCTGTTTATCCGCATAGCTGCGGTCTTCAAAATCCGATGTGGAAAAATGGGAGAAAATCCCTGCAAGCTTCAGCCCGGGGAGCTTGGAGGCCGCATAAATTTCTTCCACCGCCTGAGGATCCTTGGCCTGGTAGCCGATCCTGCCCATTCCGGTGTCCACAATACCCCACACTTCCACTGTTTTTCCACGCTTGACGGCTTCCTCGGAGAGCGCTTTTGCATACGAGATATCCGCAAATCCGGTCATGATGTTATGTTCGACCACCGTGTCCACATACATTTCCGGCGTGAGACCCAGCATAATAATCCGGCCGCTGACCCCGGCCTCCCGAAGCTGGATCGCTTCCGCCAGAGTGGAGATCCCGAAGGTCCGGATCCCATTTCTCTCCATAACCCTGACGCATTCCAAAACACCGTGACCATAGGCGTTGGCTTTGACGATGCCACAGACCTCGGATCCGGGAGAAACTCGGGATTGGATGATCTTTATGTTGTTGTCCAACGCTTTCAGATCGATTTCCACCCATGCAGGGCGAAGGCCTTCCTTAAACATTCACGCACCTCCTCGTGCTTTTATGCTAATCTTCCAGAAATTATCACTCCTTTTTCAGTATACCGCCGCAAAAAAGAGAATGCAAGACGAATCAGGACGTCCTGTGGTACAATAATGCCGGACGGGGCAAGGGAACTATCCGTCCGCATCAAAGAGAAAGAGGTGTGACAAGATGAGCCATACGACCTTGATCAGCGGCGCCAGCGGCGGCATCGGCGGCGCCTGCGCACTGGCACTGGCTCGGCGGGGGGATCGGATCGCTGTCCATTTCCACAGAAATCCGGACGCGGCGGAATCCCTGGTCTCCGGGATCCGAGACCTGGGCGGGCGAGCCGAACGGTACCGGGCCGACCTGACCCGGCAGGAAGAAGTACGGACCCTGTGCCGGGACATCGCCGGAGAACTGGGGCCGATCGATGTGCTGGTGAACAACGCCGGCACAGCCGAGTCTGCTCAGTTTCAGGATATCGAAGAGGAAGACTGGAACCGCATCCTGGAAACAAATCTCAAGAGCGCCTACCTGTTGACCCGAGCTGTCCTGCCCGATATGATCGCCCGCAAGCGAGGCTGCATCGTAAACATCGCCTCTGTATGGGGGCAAGTGGGTGCGTCCTGCGAAGTCCACTATTCCGCCGCAAAGGGAGGCTTGATCGCCATGACCAAGGCCCTGGCCAAAGAAGTGGGGCCCTCCGGGATCCGAGTGAACTGTGTGGCGCCCGGCGTGATCGATACAGCCATGATCCGGGGCCTGGACGAGGCTACGCGACGTGCCCTGGCGGAAGAAGCGCCTCTGGGTCGCTTGGGCCGGCCGCAGGACGTGGCCGGGGCCGTGCTGTTTCTCACCGGCGAAGACGCTTCCTTCATTACGGGACAGATCCTGGGCGTCAACGGCGGCCTGGTCATATAGCATAAAAGGCGCGGCTTCCGCATCTGCGGAAGCCGCGCGGGCAACCGGACTTACGACTGTAGACAGGAACGGATCAATTCCCGGAACAGGGGGTGCGACCGGTTCGGTCTGCTTTTAAATTCCGGATGGTACTGCACGCCCACAAAAAACCGGTTGGCCGGAATCTCCACGGCTTCTACCAGGTGGCCGTCCGGAGATGTGCCGCTGATCAGCAAGCCGGCTGATTCTGCTTCTTCTCTGTAATCGTTGTTGAACTCGTATCGATGCCGGTGCCGTTCCCGAATCACGTCTTCTCCGTAAGCTTGATGCATCTTGCTGCCGTTTCGGATATGACAGGGATAGGAACCCAGCCGCATGGTCCCGCCTTTCGGAATATTTCCCATCTGATCGGGCATCAGATCGATGATGGAATGGAGCCCCTCCGGTGCGAATTCTCCGGAGTTGGCATCCACATAGCCCAGGACATTGCGTGCAAATTCGATGCAGGCGATCTGCATGCCCAAACAGAGCCCCAGATACGGGATATCCTGCTCCCTGGCATATCGCGCCGTCTCGATTTTTCCCGGAATGCCCCTGCTGCCGAATCCACCGGGAATCACAATGCCGTCTGCGCCTTTCAAGCGTTCCGCCACGTTCTCCGCAGTAATTTCTTCCGAGTCGATCCAGCGGATTTCCACATGCGCACCGTTTTCGAATCCTGCGTGATGAAGGGATTCGGCCACGGAAAGATAGGCGTCGCGAAGCCGGATGTACTTGCCGACCAAAGCGATGACCACCTTGTGCGGCCTGCTGTCGATACGATGCACCAGAGCTGTCCATTCTTCCAAGTCGCAGGAGCCCGGATCCAGTCCCAGTTCCCGACAGACGACCTCCGAAAATCCTTGTACTTCCAAGAGGAGCGGCACTTTGTACAAACTGTCTGCCGTCATGTTTTGAATCACGCAATCCCGCTTGACGTCGCAAAACATGGCGATCTTGTCGATGGTGTCCTCCTGAATCGACCCTTTGGAGCGGGTGACGATGATGTCCGGAAGCAGGCCCGAAGCCCGCAGATCCCGGACAGAGTGCTGGGTCGGCTTGGATTTGTACTCTCCGGATCCCTCCAGTTCCGGCACCAGCGTCACGTGGATCAAAAGACTGTTTCCCCGGCCGGCTTCCCGCTGGACTTGCCGTACCGCTTCCAGGAACGGCTGACTCTCGATGTCTCCCACCGTGCCGCCGATCTCGGTGATCACCACCTCTGCTTCGCTTTTTTTCCCTGCGCCGCGGATAAAGGCTTTGATCGCATCCGTAATGTGGGGAATCACCTGGACAGTCTGTCCCAAAAACGCACCGGAGCGCTCTTTTGTCAGCACATCCAGATACACACTGCCGGTGGTCAGATTCGCGTGCCTGTCCACATTTTCATCCATAAACCGTTCATAGTGCCCCAGATCCAGGTCCGTTTCTCCACCGTCTTCGGTGACGAACACCTCCCCGTGCTGATAGGGACTCATCGTCCCGGGATCCACGTTGATGTAGGGATCCAGTTTCTGCGCGGCGACGCGAAATCCCCGCTGCTTCAGCAGTCTGCCCAGGGATGCGGCTGTGATCCCCTTTCCCAATCCGGATACCACGCCTCCTGTCACAAAAATATACTTAGTCATCGCCATCGCCTCCTTCGATACGCAGTTTGAAGCACGCAAAAACGGCTGTTTGAAGAGTGTAGGATACAGAGTGCTACACCTCCAACAACCGCCCGATACGTGCTTCTCTATTCAATTACAGGAAACAGAGTATTCCATTGAACGCTCTTTGTCAAGGATCAATTCCCGGGTTCAGAATCGTTCCGCTGCGGCCCCGACAACGGGAATCAAAACCAGAAAAACGATCTGCGTCGTCTCGCAGAGCAGGCCCAGAATATCTCCCGTGATGCCGCCCAGGATCCTCCGGATCCTTCTGACCAGCGCAACTGCAAACAACAGGGAAAGAACGGCCGGCAGCAACAGCGTCGCATCGGCCAGGCCTGCGGCCAAAAGCACGAGCCCGGCATGAAGAACGGCACAGGTTCGGGAGCAGTGCTCCGAGAACAGCCGGGCCATCCCGCCGGGTCGGATATAAGGCGAAAGATTGACGGCCATCGACGGTGTGCACTTGCCGATCACCGGAAAGAAAAACAGCGCTGCCGGAGACGCATCGGGCAAGAGCGCCAGATAAAACGCCGCCGCGGTGATCAATCCCAGCACGCCGAAACTGCCGCTGCGGCTGTCCTTCATGATTTCCAGCATGGTTTCCCGATCCCGCCCGCTGTACAATGCATCGCAGCTGTCGGCCAAACCGTCCAGGTGCAGGCCCCCTGTGAGGAGCAAATAAAGCAGGAACAGAAGCACACCGGAAAGAGGCAGAGGCAGATAAGGCCGGATCAAGGAGGCGCAGTACAGGAACGCGCCCGTTACGGCACCCACCAGAGGAAGAAGGGGAATGCCCCGGATATAGCGTTCGTCCGTATAAGGGATATGCGGGACCGGCAGTCGGGTAAAAAACGCCAGCATCAGAAGAAAGGATCTCATTTCGGCTCCTTCAAAACGAGAGGAAGGCCACAGGTCATGAGCACCACCCGGTCCGCCAGCGAGGCTGCAAGGCAGTTGATCCGGCCCAGGGCGTCCCGGTACCTTCTGGACACCGCTGTATCGGGAACCAGGCTGTCCCCCACCTCGTTGGTGATGAGGATCAGGTCTTTCCCGGATCCTCTGCACAGGTCGATCAGATCCCGGAGTTCTCCGGACAAGGCTTCTTCCGCTGCCTGCATCTCCGACGCATCGGGATGGTCCCAATCCGACAACCTGTGATAGAAAGCATTATTCAAAGCGAAGCCGATGCAATCCAGAAGGATCGCCCCGGCTTCGCAAAAACAGTCCGATCCGATCAGGGAGGAAAAGGCTTCTGCGCACTCTTCCGTCGCCCACTCTGCCGGGCGCCGGGCCCGATGTGCCCGGATCCGTTGTTCCATTTCCGGATCCGTGGCTCTTGCCGTCGCCACGTACAAAACTGCCGGCCCGGCCATCCGGAGGGCCAGGTCTTCGCCGTAGGCGCTCTTCCCGCTTCTGGCGCCGCCGGTGATCAAGGTCACGGTGCTCATGAGCGGTCCTCCCGAATGTCGATGCGGTAGCTTTGATCCAGTTTTGCCTGTTCAAACGTGTGCATGTCCGACAGCATGCTGCAGGCCGCGCCGATGATGGGAAATGCCAGGGCGCAGCCCGTGCCCTCGCCCAGCCTCATGTCCAGGTCGATGCAGGGCGCCAGTCCCAGCTCCCGAATGATCTTGCCGTAAGAAGGTTCTTCGGAGCGGTGGGAAGCAAACATGAAGTCTGCGGACGCCGGCGACAGGCGAAACGCCATCAATGCCGCCAGCGCAGAGATGGCCCCGTCGATCACGATAGGCAGCCTGTAGTGCGCCGCCCCCAGAAAGCAACCCGTCAGGCCGGCGATATCCAGTCCGCCCACTTTTGACAGGACATCCAAAGGATCCTCGGGATCCGGCTTGTGAAATGCCAGCGCAGCGCGAATCACCTCTTTTTTATGCGCCAGTCCCTCGTCGGTGAGTCCGCCGCCTTTCCCTACGGCTTCCTCGGCAGACAGACCCGTCAGCGCCATCACGCAGGCACTGGTCGAACTGGTATTGCCGATGCCCATCTCGCCGGTCCCCAGGATCTCGTACCCTTCTTCTTTGGCTTCCCGCACCAGCTCCGCACCGACCAGGATGGCGTCCGTGGCCTCTTGGCGGCTCATGGCCGGTTCCCGGGCAAAGTTGGCCGTCCCGCAGCGGATTTTTCGGGGGAGCACGAGCGCGCATTCCGGATCGCCTTTGATGCCGATATCCACCACTTTCAGATCCGCATGGGCATACCGCGCCAGCACGCCCACACCGGACACGCCGCCGGCGATGTTGGCAATGTGCCAGCGTGTCATATCCTGCGGTGTGCCCGCTATCCCTTCCGCACAAATACCGTTGTCGGCAGCCAGTACGATCAGACAGCGCTTTTCCGCCCGATTATACACCTGACCCGTAATGCCGGCCATGCGGACGGCCATTTTTTCCAGGCGGCCCAAACTGCCCAGAGGTTTCAGCAGATCGTCGTTGCGTGCGGCTGCCCGCACCATGGCGGTTTCATCTGCAAGGGTGATTCCGCCGATGATCTTGTCCAGCTCCATTCCCTCTCCTTCACATGTTTCCCGGCGCTATATCCGGGGGTCTTGATCCTGCTCGGCATTCTGTACAGCCTGCGATTCGCAGGCGTCCCCTTCCGGCGGGATCTTTTCTTCGCTTTCCGGAAGGGAACCCTCTTTTTTCTCCACAGACCCGTTTCCCCCTCCGGTCTGGCGCGCCGGCATGCGAATGCTTCCCATGGCCACCATGAGCAGCAGTGCGATCCCGCCGCCGACGGCGCCCTGCAATATGTTCCAGGGGATCGATACGATCGGCGCCACTTTGTTTCCCGTCAATATCCATTCGGCAAAGTAATAGCCGCCTGCCATCAGGAGCGTCGCCAAAGCGATGCCCAGGACTCTGGAGAACGGGATATTCTTGCTTCCCGGCTTTACTTTCCCGGCCGACAGGATCAGGAAGCTGCCGAAGATAAACGCCATCCCTGCTTTGATCACCAACGTGAAAGGCGCAAAGGAAGCATAGCTCAACAACAGGTCCGCCAGTCCCGAACCCAGCCCCGCTGCGATGGCCCCGTTCTTGCGGCCCAGCAGGAATGCGCCGAGAAACACCGCTGCGTCGCCCAGGTTCACATAACCCTGCGTCAGGGGGATGGGAATCACCACAGCCATGGTGACCACCGTAACGACGGCGATCCACAGCCCGGTGAAAATCATCTCTTTGACATTGATGTCGTCTTTTCTCATCTCCATCACTCCTTTATTTCCGGGCTACGCCCGAAGCTCTGGCAGCCAGGGCCACCGCTTTCGCCACAGCTTTGCCCACCCGGGGATCAAAGGCCTCGGGAATGATCCGTTCCGCCGACAGTTCTTCCGGGGAGATCAGTCCGGCCAACGCGTACGCCGCTGCCAGCTTCATTTCCCGGTTGATCCGGCTGGCCCGCACGTCGAAGGCGCCCCGGAACACACCGGGAAATGCCAGCACATTGTTGATCTGATTCGGATAGTCGCTTCGTCCCGTGGCGACAACGGCTGCCCCGCCGGCACGAGCTTCCCGGGGATCGATCTCCGGTACCGGATTGGCACAGGCGAACACGATGGCACCGGGGTTCATCCTGCGGACGCCTTCTTGGGTCAGGACACCGGGCGCGGACACGCCGATAAAGACGTCCGCTCCTTCCAGCACCTCGAAAAGATTCCCCTTGAGGTGATGCTCGTTCGTCCGTTCCGCCATGGCCTGTTTGTAGAAATTGAGGTCCTTGCGTCCGTCGTACAGCGCCCCCTTGCTGTCGCACAGCACCAGGTCGGCAAATCCTTCCGCCAGGAGAAGATCGGCGATGGACAGCGCAGCGGCGCCGGCGCCGCTGAGCACTACTTTGACTGCTTCTTTTTTCTTTCCCACCACCTTCAGGGCATTGAGCAGACCGGCCAGGGTGATGATGGCGGTTCCGTGCTGGTCGTCGTGAAAGACGGGAATATCCACTTGCTCCTGAAGTTTTTCCTCGATCTCAAAGCACCGGGGTGCGGCGATATCCTCCAGATTGATCCCGCCGAAACTACCGGATATCAGGGCGATGGTCTCTACGATCCGGTCCACGTTGTGGGTTCGGATGCACAGCGGAAACGCATCCACATCGCCGAAGGCTTTGAAAAGCACACATTTGCCTTCCATGACGGGCATGCCTGCTTCCGGTCCGATATCCCCCAGGCCCAGCACTGCCGAGCCGTCGGTCACCACGAGGCACATATTATGCCGCCGGGTGTACAGATAGCTGTTGTCGATATCCTTTTGGATCTCCAGGCAGGGCTCCGCCACGCCGGGGGTGTAGGCCAGGGCCAGATCCTCGTTGCTGCGGACCTCCACGGTGGGCGTCACCTCGATCTTGCCTTTCCACTCTCCGTGAAGCCGGAGGGATTCCTTTCGATAGTCCATGCTGTCTTCTCCTTTGTCCCATTATATCAGCATCATCTGCTTCAATACAAATATCCATAGAAACATCGTGACGATGGATGCAGCGGATGTGACGACCACGATTTCTCCGGCCAGGTCCGCATCGCACCCCATGGCTTTGGCCATGGGAAACGAAGATACCGCCGTCGGTGTGCCGAAGGAGATCAAAATCGCGCCCAGCACGGGACCGCTCCACCCCCAATAGATGGGGAGAATCAGAAAAAGGATTGGATTGACCACCAATTTCATCACGGAAGCCAGCAAGATGGAACGCTTGTCTTCCATGGCAGAAGACAGATTGAAGGCAGCGCCCAGCATCACGAAGGCCATGGGCGTCACTACGCCGGCGATGCCGTTCATGGTTTTTTCGATATAGACCGGGAATGCGATCCCGGAAACATTGGCCAGAATCCCCAGGATCACCGCATGGATCAGAGGATTTTTGCAGATGCTGAATACAACGTTCTTCCACTTGACAGATCCCAGGGAGATCTGCACCCTGGGATCGTCGGAAGCGGCCGCCTGGCCGCACACCTCCAAAACCAGTACAGACAATACATTGTAGATCGGGATGATCGCCGCCAGCACGATGGCGATCTCTGCCGTATTTCCTTCGCCAAAAATGGACAAGGCGATGGGAAGGCCGTAGAGTATGGAATTTCCGCGGAAGGCGCCCTGGATCAGGGCGCCCCGTTTGGCCGGGTTCTTTTCCAGCCATGTGAACAGTGTAAACAGAAACAGGAAGCTCAGCGCCGTGCCGGCCATGGCATAGGGAATGAACGCCGCCCGGCCGAATCCCGAAAGATCGTCTTTGTAAAGCGTGTTGAACATCAGGACCGGCAGGAACATGGCGAACATCAGCTGGTTGATCCCGTCGTTGAGCCCTTTGGGCAGGAGTCCTCTCTTTTTTGCGATATACCCCACCAGCATATAGAGAAACAGGGGCATGATGATCTGAAACGATATTCTGAGGTTCTCCATGATCAGTCCTTCGCAAGCCGCTGATAATTGGCAAGCCGCTCCGCAGCATCCGTACGGGCTTTTTCAAATAGAGCCGGTGCCAGATCCGGGAACGTTCGTTCCAGCGTCGCATAGCGATTTTCTCCCCGCAGGAAAGTGATCAGATCCTTCGTAGGTGGTTTCGAATCCATGATGAACGGATTTTTCCCTTCTTTTTTCAGTTCCGGATTGTAGCGATACAGATGCCAATAGCCGGATTCCACGGCCTCCTTCATCTCCTGCTGGCTCTTGCCCATACCGCACTTGGGTCCGTGCTCGATGCAGGGGCAGTAGGCAATGATCAGGGAAGGACCGTCGTAGGCTTCGGCTTCCCGCATGGCGGTCAGCACCTGATTCTGGTCGTAGCCCATGGCCACCTGGGCCACGTAGACATATCCGTAGCTCATGGCCATCATGCCCAGATCTTTTTTCTTCGTTTTTTTGCCGTCTGCGGCAAACTTGGCCACGGCACCGGCCGCCGTCGCTTTCGACGACTGACCGCCGGTGTTGGAGTACACTTCCGTATCCAGCACCAGAACGTTGATGTTCTTCCCGGACGCAAGGACATGATCCAGGCCGCCGTACCCGATGTCGTAGGCCCAGCCGTCACCGCCGAACGCCCAGTAGGATTTTTTACGGAGATAGTCCCGATTCGTCAGGATGAAATCCCTGGCTTCCTTCTGCTTGTCATTTTTCGGTTTGAAGGCCTCCAATGCCGCGATCAGTTCCGAAGAGACCGCTCTGGTGCGGGAAGCGTCATTCCTCTCTTCCAGATAGGCTTTGACAGCATCCTCCACCGCAGTGTCCTTCAGGATGCCGGCCTTGTCGGCGATGGTGCTGCGCACTTTTTCGGACCCCAGCAGCATGCCGTAGGCGTACTCCGCATTGTCTTCGAAGAGAGACATGGCCCAGGCGGGACCTTCTCCTTCCCTGTTGATGGCATAGGGGATGGACGGCGGTGTGCCGCCGTAGGCCGAGGAGCAGCCCGAAGCGTTGGCGATGTACATCCGATCGCCGAACAGCTGGGTCGCCAGCTTGATATAGGGCGTCTCTCCGCAGCCTGCGCAGGCGCCGGAGAATTCGAACAGAGGCTGGGCGAACTGACTGTGCTTGACACTGGTGTCCCTGACGGCATCCGGTTTGATCCGAACGTTGTCCACTGCGAATGTCCAGTTCTCATGCTGCTGAAGCTCTTCTTCCAGCGGCTTCATTTTCAGGGCTTTATTTTTTGCCGGGCAAACCTCCGCGCAACTTCCGCAACCGGTACAGTCGTAAGGGGAAACCTGGATGCGGAACGCATAGTTTTCCAGCCCTTTCCCGATGGCTTTCTTCGTCTCGAAGCCTGGGGGAGCGTTCTTTTTTTCTTCCTCATCCAGAAGGATGGGTCGAATGACCGCATGGGGACACACCAGCGCACACTGATTGCACTGAATGCAATTGTCAATATCCCAGTGGGGGACCGAAACGGCTACGCCCCGTTTTTCGTATTTTGTCATACCGGAAGGGAACGTTCCGTCGGGAATATTGAAACGGCCGTACATGGATACGGGAACATCGTCTCCTTCCTGACGGTTCATGGGGATCACCACTTCCCGGACGAATTCCGGCAGGTGCGACAGATCCGCCGGTGCGTCCCCGGCGTCTTTCCAAGAGTCCGGAATGGTCACTTCCACCAGTCCGTCGATGCCGGCGTCAATGGCGGCCACATTCATCTCCACCACTTTCTTTCCTTTTTTGGCGTAGGTCTTTCGCACGGCATTCTTCATTTCTTCCAACGCGACATCCAGAGGAATCACATCCACTAATTTAAAGAATGCAGACTGCAGGACAGAATTGGTACGCCCCCCCAGGCCCAGACCCGAAGCGATGCCGAGAGCGTCGATGATGTAAAAGTGTGCATTTTTTGCAGCCAAGCCTCTTTTCAGCTCAGCCGGCAGTTTTTCTTCCAGTTCTTCGGTCTTCCAGGGGCAGTTGAGCAGGAAGATCCCGCCGTCCTTGAGGTCTTTGGCCAGGTCGTACTTATCCACATAGGAAGGTGCATGGCAGGCCACGAAATCCGCACGGCTTACATAGTACGGCGACCGGATCGGATCTTTGCCGAAGCGCAGATGGGATTGGGTGACCCCGCCGGATTTTTTGGCATCGTATGCAAAGTATGCCTGGGTGTACATGTCGGTGGTCTGGCCGATGATCTTGATGCTGTTCTTGTTAGCGCCAACCGTTCCGTCGGCGCCCAGGCCCCAGATTTTACAGCTGATGCGGCCTTCCGGAGTAATCTCCGGTTCCGGGCCTCTTGGCAGAGACAAATGTGTAACATCGTCGTTGATGCTGATGGTAAAACTGTCTTTCGGCTTTGCCGCATCCAGGTTGTCGTAGACCGCAATGATGTCTGCCGGCGTCGTATCCTTGGAAGACAAGCCGTAACGGCCACCCACGATCAACAGCTCCCGGCCGGCTTTTCTGCAGGCGTTTGCCACATCCAAATAAAGCGGCTCTCCCACGGATCCGGGTTCCTTGGTCCGGTCCAGCACGGCGACCCGCTCCACGGTGGCCGGAATCTCACGGATAAAGTGTTCGATGGAGAACGGACGGTAGAGATGAACACAGAGAAGGCCCACTTTGCGACCTTGTGTCATCAGATAGTCCACGGTTTCTTTGACGGTTTCCGTGACCGATCCCATGGCGATGATCACCCGGGCGGCATCGGGCGCACCGTAGTATTCAAAGAGCTTGTAGTTTCTTCCGGTCAGCTTGTTGATTTCGCCCATGTAGTGTTCCACGATGGCAGGAACCGCTTCGTAATAAAGATTCTGCGCTTCTCTTCCTTGAAAGTAGATGTCCGGATTGATGGTTGTGCCCCGGATAAACGGATGCGCGGGGTTCAGTGCGTTGTGACGGAACCGGTCCACCTGCCCTCTGTCAAGGAGCGGATCCAGATCGTTATAATCCAGAACCTCGATCTTCTGAAGCTCGTGAGAAGTTCGAAAACCGTCGAAGAAGTGCAAGAACGGCACTCTGGACCGGATGGCCGACAGATGTGCCACCGCCCCAAGATCCATCACCTCCTGAGGACTGGAGGCCGCCAACAGAGAGAACCCGGTCTGGCGGCAAGCCATTACGTCGGAGTGATCCCCGAAAATAGACAGACCGTGGATGGACAGGGATCTGGCGCTCACGTGGAATACGCCGGGCAGCAGTTCACCGGCGATCTTGTACATATTGGGGACCATCAGCAGCAAGCCTTGAGAGGCCGTATAGGTCGTGGTGAGGGCGCCGGCTTCCAGCGAGCCGTGCACGGCGCCGGCGGCGCCGCCTTCGGACTGCATTTCAACGACCTGGACTTTTTGTCCAAACAGGTTTTTCTTTCCGTTGGCAGCCCATTCGTCCACAAGCTCGGCCATGGGTGAACTGGGCGTGATCGGGAAAATACCGGCAACTTCGGTGAAGGCATAGGAAATATAGGCCGCCGCCTGGTTGCCGTCCATTACATCATACTTTTTTGACATTTTCTTCTCCTATAAGGTTTCCATGAAGCGGCGGAGCCGTTGGACGCCGTCGTTAATGTTTTCATCGTTTGTAGCATAACAAAAGCGGACGAAGCCCTCTCCGCCCGGGCCGAAGCCCACACCGGGGATCACCAGCATTTTCTCCTGCTCCAAAAGCTTTGTGGCAAAGGTTCTGGAATCCAACCCTGTGGACTGGATGTTGGCAAAAAGGTAAAAAGCACCCTTGGGATCCTTGCAGCTGATTCCGTCGATGTCGTTGATCCCCTCCAGCAGCAGCTTCCGCCGATGACGATACAGATCCATCATCTCTTTGACGCAGTCTTGACTTTCCGTAAGAGCAGCGACACCTGCCCACTGTACTGCGGTAAAAACAGAAGACAGAACGTTTTCCAGGAGTTGAGTCATTTTGACGATCACTTCCCGGGGACCGACGGCATAGCCCAGGCGAAGGCCGGTCATGGCATAAGTCTTGGAAAAACCGTCGATGATCATAGTCCGCTCCCGCATGCCGGGAAATTCCGTGATACTCACATAAGGTTCGTCAGTCCAAAGCAGCTCTCGATAGATCTCGTCGGTGATCACATAAATATCCTTTTCGATGCACAGCTTCGCCAGGGCTTCCAGGTTTTCCCGGGTTGCCACGCCGCCGGTAGGGTTGGACGGCGAGTTGAGAAGAAGCACCTTCGTCTTATCTGTAATGGCTGCCCGGACGTCCTCCGGGTCAAACATAAAGCCGTTTTCTTCGGTCACTCTAACCCGTACCGGAACAGCGCCCAACTGAATGGCCAGGCTATCGTAGGAAGCATAGCAGGGATCGGAAATGATCATTTCATCCCCAATGTCCAGGACCGCTGTGGCAGCCAGAAGCAGAACACTGATGGCGCCGCTTCCCACCAAGATCTCGTCGGGGCTGTATGACAGTCCTCTTTTTGCATAAGAATTGCTGATAGCCTCTCGTAGAGGCAGAATACCGGTGTTGGGCGCGTAGAACGTCTCGCCTCTTTGTATGGATGCCGAAGCGGCATCCAGGATGTGTCGGGGTGTCACAAAATCGGGCTGCCCGAAACCAAAACTCAGGACCTGATCGTACTTATACGACAATCCGACAAATTCACGGATAACGGAACTGGGTGTTCCTTTGCTTTTTTCTGATAGAAATGACATCACTCTACTCCTCTGTTATTCCTGCGATCTTCTTGGCTAGTTTCTTCTTGGCCTCGAAGCTGCCCTGGCGGGCGATCATAATCCTTTGCGCCTGGGGAGATCCTGCACCGTGGAGGGATTCTGTCCGATATCCCACGGCTGCGGATCCCAAACATATATTTTCCAGAAAACGAAGCACACGCATTCTGTTTTCGGTCTTGACACCGTCTTTTCCGCCGAAGAAGCTCTCGCAGATCTCTCCGATGGTCTCACCTTTGCGTCCTACGGGAGTGTTCGACTTGAAATCTCTTTCCGAGGGCATCGTCACCATCAATCCGCCGGCCACGTCTTCAGCCAGCCTGGCGATCTCGTAGGGGAATCGAGTAACGTTGAGCTTGCAGACATTGGCTTCCAGCATGTTGATTTCGTAGTTGCCCGCCTTCGTGGGATGTCCGTCTGCCGAGCAGGCGATGCCGCAGCAGTACAGCGTCTCGTTCAGGTGGGTCATTTCAACCAGTTTATCCTTGACCGCTGATGCTTTCTCTACGCCGTTGTATTCCGCGGCCAGACTGGCTGCGCCGATGATCACATCACCCACGCCGACTTTGCAGCCGCCGTAGCTCTGCCTGTGATAGCCGGCAAAGCGCTCCACCAAAACACCGGCGAAATCCCATTCGCCGCACATGAATATGTATTCGTTAGGGATAAAAACGTCATCCAGAACGACGAGGGCTTCCTGGCCGCCGAATTTCTTGTTGCCCAGATCGATATCTGCGCCTTCTTCCAATTTTCGAGTATCGCTGGCCTGGCGACCGTAGATCATGTACATCCCTTCAACATCGGAAGGACAGGCAAAAGAGATTGCGAAATCCTTATCGGCTTCCTTCATGGAGATGGTGGGCATAAACAGGTGCCAGTGGGAATTGACCGAGCCGGTCTGATGCGCTTTGGCGCCCCGAACCACGATGCCGTCCTCCCGCCGTTCCACGATATGCAGGTAATAGTCCGGATTGGACTGTTCCGACGGAGATTTGCTCCGGTCGCCTTTGGGATCGGTCATGGCGCCGTCCACGGTCAGGTCCTGTTCCTGAACCATCTTCAAAAAGTTCTTGAACCGTTCATGATAGTCCGTTCCGTACTTTTCATCGATCTCGAACGTAGTGGAATACTCTGCGTTGAACGCATCCATGCCGACGCAGCGCTGAAAGCAGGATGCGGTCTTCTGCCCCAGCATCCGTTGCATTTTCACCTTTTTGCACAGGTCGTCCGTGCTTTGATGGATGTGGGTAAATCGGTTGACCTTTTCCCCTGTGAGATTGGACGTGGCGACAGCCAATCCCTGCTCTCCGGCTTCCGCGGCGGCGTCGTAGGTGGCAGCCACACTGTTGATAGAAGGACGGATCATGGGATGGTCTACCCAATTGTCTATCTTCTCGCCGAACATATACACGCGGGTCTTCAGTTTCCTGAGACTTTCGATGTATTCCTGCCCTGTCATCAATGCCATTATCTGATTCCTCCTTGGTTTGTGATATTGATGGGATATGACTGATTATACAACAGATTCTCCGGTTTGTGAAAACAGAAGCAGAGCCTTTTGGCAGGAATCTGCATCTCAGGGGAAAAGCGGATGGACATGCGCCATCCGCTTTTCCTGTTAATATAAACTTCTTACAGAGCTTTCGCTGCGTTTTCGAAGTCTTTGATCAGATCTTCCACATCTTCCAGCCCTACGGAGAACCGGATCAGGCCGTCGGTGACGCCCGCTTCTTTTCTGCCTTCCGGGGTCACGTTGGCATGGGTCATGCTGGCCGGGTGCTGGATCAGCGAATCCGGATCGCCCAGAGAGACGCCGATGCCGGGCAGGGTCAGGCTGTTGACGAACTTCTTGGCGTTTTCGAATGCGCCCTTGCCGTTGTAGCCTTCTTTAAATTCGAAGGAAACCATGCCGGTGCACAATCCGTCTTTGAATTGCTTCATGGCCACTTCGTGATTCTTGCCGTTGGACTTCAGCCCGGGGTAATACACAGCGGATACGTATGGCTGCTTTTCCAGGAATTCCGCCATCTCCTGCGCATTGGCACAGTGCTTGCGAACCCGCAGATCCAGGGTTTTCATGCCGCGGATGATCAGGTAGGCGTTGAAGGGGCTCTGGTGCGAACCGGTCATTTTGCCGACGGCTCTGCTCCGGATCTTGGCTACGTCTTCGGTGGTGCCCACTACGACGCCGCCGATCACATCTCCGTGACCGTTCAGATACTTGGTAACGCTGTGGACCACTACGTCCGCGCCCAACTGGATGGGGCAGAGGATGGGCGGCGGTGTAAAGGTGTTGTCTACGACGATCTTGATATCGGCATGCTTTTTCTTCAATTCAGCGATCGCCGCCACATCGGTGACTCTCATAGTCGGGTTTGCCGCCGCTTCGAAGTAAATGATCTTCGTGTTGGGCTTGATGGCCGCTTCGATTTTTTCGATGTTAGAGGTATCCACCATGGTGGTTTCGATGCCGAAAGAAGGAAGGATCTCTCTCATCACCACGTCGGTACATCCGTAGAGCGTGTCTGCGGTAACCACGTGGTCTCCGGTCTTGAGCAGACCGATCAGCGCAGAGCTGATGGCGCCCATGCCCGAACCGGTAGCAATGGCGTCTTCCGCACATTCCAGTGTGGCAATCTTTTTCTCGAAAGTACGGACCGTGGGGTTTCCGGTACGCGCATAGGTGTATTTGGATGTCTTTCCGGCAAAGACGTCGCCGCCCTCTTCCACCGTGTCAAAGCAATAGGTGGATGTCTGAAAGATGGGTGTCGCGAGAGCGCCGTATTCCGGATCTCTGGAGTGTCCCGCATGGATGGCAGTCGTGGCGAATCCTGCGCCTTTTAAGTCGATTTTACTCATTTTTTTCCTCCTGAAATATGTTCACAATAAAGGATGACGATTGACGGACAGACAGTGTCTGTCTTTATATTACAGGTCCCAAAGTATGGATATCGATGGAACCGAAATATCCCAGTGCTTCATTTTTTGTCTGACGGCCGTTCAGGACCTCCAGCATCAGCGCAAAGACTTCTTCACCTACATCCCGCACCGATTTCTGTCCCAGAATGACGGTGCCTGCGTTGATGTCCATGTCGTTGGCCATGCGCTCGTAGGTGTGCAGATTTCCGCAAATCTTGATCACCGGCATGCTGGGAAAACCCTGTGGTGCGCCTCGACCGGTGGAAAACAGCATGCACTGTGCTCCTGTGGCAGCCATGCCGGTGAGAATCTCGGGTTCTCTTCCGGGGCTGTCCTTGATCCATAGACCCTTTCGTCCGGTTGCCGATTCGGGATAAACCAGAACGCCCCGGATCGGCCGGGTGCCGGATTTCATGATGGCGCCCAGAGATTTTTCCTCGATAGTGGAAAGACCGCCGGCGATGTTCCCCGGTGTGGGCTGCCCCTTTCGCATATCGCAGCCCAGAGATTCGGCCCGATGCTCCATTTCCCTGACGATGCGAAAAATATCTTCGGCCACGTTCTCATCGATAGCTCGCTTTGCAAGAATGTGCTCTGCGCCGATGAATTCCGTGGTCTCCCCGAATACCACCGTCGCCCCCAGATCCACCATCTTGTCGGCCACATAGCCGATGACGCAATTGGAGGCCATGCCGCTGGTGGCGTCGGAACCGCCGCACTTGATGGCCAGGATCACATCAGACAGATCACAGGGGACGCGTTGCCGGCCGGAAATCTCCAAGAGCAGCTTCTGCGCCGCATCCGTTCCGGCCGCGATGGCTTTGCTGGTCCCGCCCGACTCCTGGATGCGCACGATCTCCACCGGTTTTCCGAAAGCTTGGAGTTCCCGGTACAAACGATCGGTATCCGTGCCTTCACATCCCAGACTGACCAAAAGAACGGCGCCCAGATTGGGCGATTTGCCGAGATTGAGCAGCGTGTCCGTCACTCGCTCCAGGTCCGGCGGCAACTGACAGCATCCCTGGTGATGGAAAAATCCGACACATCCCTGCACCTGCCCGACGATCGCCCGGGCTACATCGTTGGCACAGACCACCGTGGGGATCACGCCCACCAGATTCCGGCTTCCTGCGCTTCCGTCTGCGCGTCGATATCCGTTAAATGTCATGGCGATCCTCCCCGGCAATCTCCGCCGCCAGGTCGCCCCGGCCCCGCAGGCTGGCCACGTTGTGCACGTGGACGTGCTCTCCCGGCTCGATGTTCCTTAGGGCCCGGCCGATCACTTCGCCGTATTTGAAGATTTTTTCTCTTTCGGCGATCTCCGTCAGAGCGATCTTGTGCCCATAGGGGATGTCGTCTTTGATCTCTATTTTTCGGGAGGCCCCGTTGCTGTCGTCCACCCGGACGCAGCTGCCTTTTTCCGGCGAGGCAAAAACCGTGGCCACGTTGTCTTTGAGGTGGACTTGTAACGCAAAAAACTCTTCCATGGCCGGCTCTCCCTCTATACGATCAATGTGCACACGCCATCGGGGATCACCACCACCGAAGCGTCGCTTCCTTTCAATTGAAATGCGATATCCAAGGCTTCCTGTCCGCTCTTCGCAGGGATCAGATTCATGGCTCGGATTGCATCGGGATCCGGATAATCCGAAACGAGGATCACCGGATGCTTTTGCAAGATCCGCGTATAGACCTGGGCGCACCACATCTCGGGAATGGTTTCCTTCGGCGGGATCGCGGCCATCTTCCGCTCTATTTCCGACGGCGTTCCCCAGCGCATCACTTCTTCGAAGCGTTCTCCGCCGATGCCGTCGCTGCAGGAGGCAAACATGATGATCGCCCCGTCTTCCCCTGCACACTTTTCCGCTGTGGCTACCGCTTTGGGGGACTGATACAGATTTTGATCCAGGGGATAGCCTCCGTTGGAAGTGACTACGATGTCTCCCTGTACTGCGTCGCAGCGGAGTTCTTTGGTCAGAAACGCCACGCCGGCCAGGTGAGCGGCCTCCAGGTCTCCGGCAAAAGCACCGGAGATCCGTTTGCTGTGATCCAGCGTCACGTTGAATATGAATGCGACATGCGCCAGTCTCGCTGCCGCGACCATATCTTCGTGAATGGGGTTGCCGGCCAGGATGCCGGCGGCACTGCGGGGGTGGGCAATGGCATCGAAGCAATGGTTTTCGTTGACGGTCTCCGCAGAACAAATACCGGGCAAAATGCTCTTGCGTCCGCCGGAAAACCCTGCAAAGAAATGAGGTTCGATAAAGCCTTCCGTTACGAGGAGGTCGGCTTCTGCCGCAGCTCTGTGGATCCGGCAGGATGCGCCGGAAGGCAGTGTTCCCATATCCACGAAGTCCTCCGAACGGAACGCGTCGTTCACCAGAATGGTCTCCCGGTCCACGAGATCGTCTCCGAACATCCGCCGCTGTTCCGCCTCCGTGGTTGGACGATGGAGTCCCGTACCGATCAGCAAAGTGATCTCCGCCTCCGGATTCCCGGTGCGGATCTCTTCGAGCAGAATCGGCAGCGTTTTTCGGCTGGGCATGTTCCGTGTGTGGTCGCTGGTGACCAGGGTAATGCGTTTTTTCCCCCGAACCAGCTCCCGCAGCATGGGCGTCCCCAGGGGAACAGTCAGCGCTTCCCGCAGGATCTCTTCTTCGGAACGGGAAAAATTACCGTTGCCGTTCCGCGGTGCGATCAGTGCCTTGAAATTCTCTCTGGGTACCGCCAAAGGTGCGATATCTTTATGGTAAGGGAGGGGTATCGTGATCATCTCATCCGATCTTTCCGTTATTTGCTCAGCAATATCAATTGCTTCTCTTCTGTTATAGAATATACTTGAATTGCAAGTCTATCAACCGTACAATGCTGATAAGTTGATTTATTTGAATTTATGGAAAGGACGTCTGAGATGGAACTGCTTCAGCTTCGGTACTTTCAAGCGCTGGCCAAAGAAGAACACATGTCCCGGACAGCGGAAAAACTTTATATCTCTCAGCCCTCCCTGAGCCTTACGATCAAAAAGTTGGAAAAAGAGCTGGGCGTTCCGCTCTTTGACCGGACGGGACGCAGCATCCGCCTCAACGCCTACGGCAGCTTGTTTTTACGCCACGTGGATGAAGTCTTTTCCGCACTGGAACGCGGCGGCAACGAGCTGAGAAAGATGTACGGCCACTACGAAAATCAGGTGCTCATCGGCATTCAGACCCCTTACGTCTGGCAGGATCTGACCCGGGATTTTTTGAATGCGAATCCCAACATCACGCTGGGACAGCGGTCCATCGAAAGCAGCGACTACATCGATCAGCTGCTGAGAGAGGAGATCGACTTCCACATCGGCACGCTGGGGGACGGCAACCACACGGAAAAAGAAGCGCTGTTCGACTCCGTGGTGTTTGCCCGGGGTGATGTGTACGTGGTAGTCCACCCGGACAATCCCCTGGCCCACAAAGAATCGGTCCGGATGGCAGAGCTCAGGGACGAGTATATCGTGGCCCGAAACCACTCGGACAGCTTTCAGCAATATACCGACAAGCTGTGCCGCGACGCGGGCTTTTCTCCAAGGATCGCCCTGGAATGCGACTACACGCTCCGGGAACAGATGGTCGCCCAGGGATACGGCATTTCCTTTTCCACGGAATATGCGCTTCGCTGGTTGGACAACGACGCCGTGGTGCCCGTCCGGATCTCCGACCCGGGCATCCGGCGGATCTATCAGCTCATCTGGAAAAAAAGCCGTCCGTTTACGCCGATCATGAAGAAATTCCACGATTTTACGATCACGTACGTAAGCGGAAATTGAAACGCCGGGATTTTTTATGCTATACTTTTTTCATATGGATTCCGCCGTTCCCGCGCACGAAAGGAGAGCATGATGAAATTCAACACAAGAGTGATCCACGAAGGACAAAGTGTAGACCCGGTCACCCGGGCTCATATCAGTCCCATTTATCAGACAACGACTTATATCCTGCCGGATTATGCCGCCGCCGTGGAAGCAAACAAGCCCGGGGATCCCGGATTTCATTATTCCAGAACGAAGCATCCTTCGGAGTATGAACTCTCGTGCAAACTGGCCGCAATGGAGCACACCGAGGCGGCCGTATCCTGCGCCAGCGGCCTGGGCGCTGTCAGCCTGGCATCCATGAACCTACTTGCTTCCGGCGACCATTTGATCTTCGGAGACGTGATCTACGGATGCACGCATACATTGTTTACGAAAATCCTTCCCAAATTCGGAATCGAGCATACGATCGTAGATATGAAAGACCCGGAGGCCGTCCGAAGAGCGCTTCGGCCCAATACAAAGATGGTCTATATCGAAACGCCGGCCAATCCGACACTGAAATGCGTGGATATCCAGGCAATCGCTCAAATCGCTCACGAACGGGACGGAATCACTGTCGTCACGGATAATACCTTTGCGACGCCGTTCAGCACGAACCCGGCGCTCCTGGGCTCCGATGTGGTCGTCCACAGCCTGACGAAATATCTCTGCGGTCACGGAACCGTTGTTGCCGGTGTTGTCTGCGGAACAAAAGAGTTCATTCAAAGCTGCAGAGCGCCCTACCTGCAGACGCTGGGTTCCACGATCGACCCCTTTGCGGCCTGGCTGGTCATGCAGGGACTCAAGACCTTTGCGGTGCGCATGGAACGTCATTGTGAAAACGCGATGAAAATCGCCGCGTTCCTGCAGGAACATCCCATGGTGGAAAAAGTCTACTATCCCGGTCTGCCTGCCCACCCCAGCCATGACGTTGCAAAGAAACAGATGCGTTCCTTCGGGGCGATGATGAGCGCCGATATCCGAGGCGGCATGGACGGAGCTGCCACCCTGATGGACAATGTCCGGATCTTCGGACTGGCCACCAGTCTGGGAACTGTGGATTCCCTCATCCAGCATTCTCCGGTCATGAGCCATGCGGGCATGACTCCGGAAGCGCGTCACGCAGTGGAAATTTATGATAATCAGGTGCGAATCTCCGTGGGCCTGGAAGATGCGGACGACCTCATCGAAGATCTGGATCAAGCGTTGGGACACATTAGACTGTAATCGAGCGCGGCGGGATATTTCGGTCTTCCCGCTCATCATTGCATCCGTCCTGTTTCCGGGTTGCCAGATCCCCCGACGGCATGGTACTATAATCGTGGCGACCGTAAAACGAACACACACGAGAGGAGTGTTATTATGGATTTCAATACCAGAGTTTTACACGAACACCAATTTCACGATCCCGTCACGGGATCGCACGTAAGCCCGATTTATCAGACATCCACCTACGTCCTGCCAAATTTCCAAGAAGCGGTTCGCCTGAACCAGGACGTAAATGCCGGATTCTCCTACACCCGTTTCGGGAGCCCTACGGTTTCCGAATTGGAGAAAAAGATCGCAGGTCTGGAGCATGCTGAAGCAGCGCTGGCCACAGGAAGCGGACTGGGTGCCATTTCCATCGCCACCATGTCGAAGCTGGGAGCCGGATCCCACATCATTTTCGGCGACGTTATCTACGGATGTAGCTTCGCGCTTTTCACCAAGATTTTACCTCACTATGGCGTAGAGTATTCCATCGTCGATACGACAGATCCGGAAGCGGTCAAGAAGGCCATGCGTCCCAACACCAAGGTCATTTATGTCGAGACGCCGGCCAATCCCACGCTCAAGATCACGGACATCGCCGCCATCGCTGAAATCGCTCACGCCCAGAAGGACGTGACGATGATCGTAGACAGTACCTTTGCTTCGCCTTACCTCCAGAATCCTCTGGACCTGGGCGCCGATGCCGTCGTTCACAGCGCAACGAAATATCTGTGCGGACACGGCACCGTCCTGGCCGGCGTGATCGCCGGGTCCAGAGCATACATCGACCACTGCCGCATGCCGTTCCTGCAGTGCTTCGGGTCCGTGCTGGATCCCTTTGCCGCATGGCAGCTGATGCAGGGCATGAAAACGCTGGGACTCCGCATGGAGCGCCACTGCGAAAACGGTCTGAAGGTGGCCAAATTCCTGGAAGAACATAAAATGGTCAACAAAGTGTACTATCCGGGACTTCCTTCCTTCGGGAAATACCACGAAACCGCCAAGAAGCAGATGCGCGGCTTCGGCGGCATGATGAGCGTCGACATCAAAGGCGGCCAAGATGGCGCCGCAACGGTCATGGAATCAGTCAAAATCATCAGTCTGGCCACCAGTCTAGGCAACATCGACTCACTGATCCAGCATTCGCCTTCCATGAGCCATTTCGATATGACGCCGGAACAGCGGCACGCGGTTTCCATTTTCGACGGCCAGGTCCGCTTGTCCATCGGATGCGAAAGCGTAGATGATCTGATCCAGGATCTGGACCAGGCTCTCAACAAAATCAAACTTTAACGAACAACGATTCCGAAATACGACCCGCAAAGGGTCGTATTTTGTTATAATGAATCAAACAGTCACACATCCTCAACGCTGCATCCCTCCGGGATGGGGAGGAACCTATGAAAAAAGTCAACAGTCTGTTCGATATCATCGGGCCGATCATGATCGGCCCTTCCAGCTCCCATACCGCCGGCG
>Ga0116152_10000600_pt1 | contig 29376 bp, 25 predicted proteins | sample AD_UKC119_MetaG_FD_89894 | JGI IMG/M metagenome (GOLD analysis project Ga0116152, IMG submission 89894) | Active sludge microbial communities of municipal wastewater-treating anaerobic digesters from Hong Kong - AD_UKC119_MetaG | ecosystem: Engineered > Bioreactor > Anaerobic > Digestate... | reverse complement strand
GAAGCGTACCCGGCAAACATTATATCCGGCTCGGCGGGCTGGATGAAGCGGCCATTGAAAAGCTTTTCGGCCCGGTCGACTACCTGCGGCCGGAAGGCGCTCCTCCCGGGGAACGCGCGTTCCTCACGATTCCCATTTCCCCGAAAACGCTGGACATGCTCCTTGACCTCGCCTGCAAACAGGGCGCGGAAGTCCGGTCAAAACTGCGCGTTTTTGAATAACATGAAACGGGAAGTTGAATGAAGGAGACTCTATGATAAAAGTCAGAATTCCCGCCACCAGCGCGAATCTCGGCTCCGGCTTTGATTCGCTCGGTCTCGCGGTAACTTTATACAACTATGTGTTTATGGAAGAGGCGGAGGGCTGCCGGATCACGGCCATCGACGGCGCAGACATCCCGACCGACGAGACGAATCTTGTCTATACCACCGCGAAGTATCTCTACGATCTCTGCGGCCGCCCCTTCTCCGGCCTGCGCATTTTGCAGGAAAACAATATTCCTCTTGCAAGGGGACTCGGTTCCAGCTCGGCCTGCATCATCGGCGGGCTCTTCGGCGCAAACGCGCTGCTCGGAGACCCGGTCGGCCGGGATGAGATCATCAACATCGCCGCCACCATCGAGGGGCACCCGGATAATGTCACGCCCGCGATTCTCGGCGGCCTTGTCACGACCGCGCTCGACAACGGAAAGGTCTTTTATGTCAAGCAGGAGATCGCAACGGACCTGCGCTTCGTGACCTTCGTGCCGGATTTTGAACTTCAGACCTCCATCGCAAGGGCGGCGCTCCCGAAGGAGATTCTCCACAAAGATGCGGTGTTTAACCTCTCCCGCGCCGCGCTGATGAGTGTATCGCTCTACTCCGGAAAATACGAAAACCTCCGTGTCGGCGCGGACGACCGCTTGCAGCAGCCCTACCGACTATCCCTGATCCCCGGAGGAGAACAGGCGGTCTCCATGGCTTATGATCTCGGTGCCTACGCCGCCTACATCAGCGGAGCCGGCTCCACCATCATGGCGATTATCGACGCGAAAGACGAAAATTTCGTCCCCCGGGCAAGAAAGGCGCTCGACAGCCTTGGCTTACAGGCATGGGGCTGCACGGAGTACTCCATCGACAACACCGGCGCGCAGATTTTCTAATCTATAAAAATTAAGAGGTACACATATATGGCACTTATCGTACAGAAATTCGGCGGCACCTCCGTCGCCGATGCGGCGAAGCTCGACCATGTGGCCGGGGTGATCACCCGGACCTACGCGGCGGGCAACAGCGTCGCGGTGGTCGTCTCCGCTCAGGGCGACACCACCGACCACCTGATCGAACAGGCAAAGGAGGTCAACACGAGCGCCTCCAAGCGGGAAATGGATGTGCTGCTCTCCGCCGGAGAACAGATGTCGATGTCCCTGCTGGCCATGGCGATCGAAAAGCGCGGCTACCCGGTCGTCTCCCTGACCGGCTGGCAGGTTGGTATGGTGACCGACTCCAACTACGGCATCGCGCGGATCCGCCGCGTCGACAAGGAACGGCTGGAGAGCGAGCTCGGCAAAAAAAATATTGTGATCGTCGCCGGGTTCCAGGGCATCAACCGCTATGACGACATCACCACGCTCGGCAGAGGCGGCTCCGATACCTCGGCCGTGGCGCTTGCCGCCGCCCTGCACGCGGATCTCTGCCAAATCTATACTGATGTGGACGGCATCTATACTGCCGACCCGCGCATCGTGCCGAACGCACGGAAGCTTGCGGAGATCTCCTACGACGAGATGCTCGAGCTCTCAAGCCTCGGCGCGCAGGTGCTCAACAACCGCTCGGTGGAGATGGCAAAGAAATACTGCGTCCCGCTGGAGGTGCGCTCCAGCATGGAGGACGAAAAACCAGGAACGATATTGAAAGAGGTAGTAAAAGTGGAAAAAACGCTGATCAGCGGAGTTACCTGCGACAACAACGTCGCAAGATTCTCTTTGATTGAAGTCCCGGATATGCCGGGAATCGCCTTCCGGATCTTCAGCATTCTGGCTGCAAAGAACATCAACGTGGATATCATCCTTCAGTCCATCGGCCGCGGAAACACGAAGGATATCAGCTTCACGGTCTCCGGGAGCCAAATGAAGGAGACGCTGGACGCCATGCCGGAACTGGTCGACCTGCTCCACGCGCAGCGCTTTGTCTGCGACGAAAATATCTCGAAGGTCTCCGTCGTCGGCGCCGGCATGCAGAGTCACCCCGGCGTTGCGGCAAAGATGTTTGAGGCCCTCGCCGACGCCAACATCAATATCCAGATGATCGCCACCTCGGAGATCAAGATTTCCGTTCTGATCGGCCGAGAGGAAGCCATCAAGGCCGTCAATGTGATTCATGAGGCCTTTGAGACCGCTTTTTGAGAAAGAACCGCCCGGCGGCAGATCATTTCCAAAGCGCGATTTTCGGACCGGGTATAAAAGCGCCATTTGACGAATTCCCGGCCCGGAAAAAACCTTCAAAGATAAAAAAGCGGGGAGCATCCATATGGATGTTCTCCGCTTTTATTTTAGCTCTATCGGTCCGGCCGCGGCATACCGGCGGCGGAATTCCCGGAAAGGCTCGTCACTCCTCGATCTGCTCCAGCAGAAAACGCATGTAATTGGCATAATGCGCAAAGACGATGCCGGGCTCCTGAAGATCCGGGCACCAGCGCTTCACCCATTCGAGCGAGATGAAGCCGCCGTATCCCTCTTTTTGCAGCAGGGAAAGCGCATCATAAACCGGAACGTCACCGTAACCCATCATACGGTACTCAACGCCGCCCGGCCCCATCACGGAATCCTTGACGTGGATATAGCGGATATACCGGCCGACGTTTTCGTAGGTCTTTTCCGGGCTCTCGCCGAAATAGCGGAACGGATGGTGGATATCCCAGAGCACGCCGGTTCCTTCCTCCGGGATGCCCTCCAAAAAGTCTTTGAGCACGGAGGAATCCGCGAGCACACCGTTTGTCTCGATGAGCACGCGCACGCCGGTACCCGCCGCATATTCGGCAAGCTCCCGATAGAGCCGCTTTGCGAGCGGAAGATCCGTCTCCACCGGCTGCGGCGTCGCGGTGCACATCACGCGGACGTACTGCGAGCCTGCGCGCACGGCAAGATCGACATAGGCCTTTGCCTCCGCGACGAAAGCGGCCGTATCCCCGGCGCCGAGGCAGCAGGCGGAGGTCAGCATCGGCACTTCAAGCCCGGCTTCGGCGAGCCTTGCTTTGGTGGCCTCAAGGTTTTCGGGACGGAACGGGCGCGTCTCCGGGGCAAACATCTCATCCTCGATGCCGCGGATTTCGATTCCGTCCATACCGAGATCCTTTGCTGCGGCAAAAATTTCGTCCCAGCTCCAGCCCGGACAGCCGAGCGTCGAAAAAGCAAGCTTCATCGTCTCATCCTTTCTTGACCGGAATTTCCGGCTTTCTTCTCTTTAATTTCTTACAACAATTACGCGGGAGGAGCCTTCCTCTCCGGAACCGTCCTCTTCCGACCCTCCGTTGGCCCTCTCGTTGGCGCCGTAATAGAGGTAGACGCGTACGGTGGTGCCGCCGACGACAACGCTGCTTCCCTCCGTCAGTTCCACGCGGTTCTCGTCCGTCTGAGAATAGATCACGCCGTATTCGTGTTCCAGACTGTAATTCGGAACCAGCTGGTAGGTGATGTTCTTCTCCTTCAGCGTCTTTTCCGCGTCCTCAACCGTCTGTCCGACAAAATTCGGCATCTCGGTGGTCTCCGGGCCTTTGCTCACTTTCAGCGTGACGGTCATACCCGGCTGGACGCTTGCCTTCGCGTTGACGGACTGGTCGAAGATCATGCCGGACGGATATTCGGCGTTGTATTCCTCCTCAAAAGTGAGGCTGAAATCTTCATAAATGGTGTTGCCCTCGACGTCCTTGCGCATCCTGCCGATAAAGTTCGGCATCGTCACAGTCTCTTCCCCGCTCACTTCCGTCTCGGAGACCAGCGGGTTGTGGGAGGAGGATTCCTCCCTGCCAAGGGTGTTTTCATATTCCTTGAGGATCAGTGTGACCACGACGATCAGCACCGACAGGAAAACGATGCCGGTAATCAGTCCCCAGCGCGCGCCCGCGTGGTCGTGAGTGCGGACTTTTTTCGGCGCGGCCTGCGGGCGGGCCGGCGGATTTTGGGCCGGAGCGGCTTTTTTATGTTCCGGAATCCTCTCGGGGAAGAGGCCCGTATCCTCCTCCAGACCGATGGAGACGCCCTTTTCATCCTTTTTTGGATGCGTCTCATAGATCGCGGTGTTGGAATCCGGGGATTCCAGCAGCTCGGCGGTAAACTGATCCACGCTCTGCGTGCGGAAGTCGACCTGCGTCTGCATGGCGTGATGAATGGCCTTTGCCACGTTGGTCGGAATATATGGATTGAGCTCCTCCGGCGGGCAGAGGCGGTCGATCTCCATGCGGGAGCGGGCATCGGTCGGCAGGGTGCCAGTCAGGGATTTATACAAGACGGCCGCAACCGAGTAGACATCGGTCCAGGGGCCCTGCCAGGCCTTCTGGGAGTACTGCTCCGGGGCGGCGTATCCGGCGGAGAGGTCGGAATCCAATTCCGTCCCCTCGGTGCGGACGGCGCCGATGCCGAATCCGCAGAGCAAAAGCTGGCCCCGCGCGTTTACGCGGATGCTTTTTGGATTGATGCCGCGGTGAAGAACGCCGGCGGCATGCAGATTGGAGATGCTCGTAAAGAGCGGCATGAACAGCTTTTTGACCTGCGCCCAAGTAAATTCGCCGCCGTTGTGGAGAAGATAATCTCCATAGGAAATCGTTTTTACGTATTTGTAGACGGCATAGGCGGTGTTGCGCTCGGTAAAGACGTTGAGCACCGGCAGAATCGCCTGACAGTGGCGCAGATTTTGCAGCGCGACGCACAGATCCCGGTAATCGGAGAGCAGCGTCTTATACTGCGGCTCCAGCCCCGGCAGCGGCAGAATGATGCCTGTGAGTTCGTTGCGGCCGGCGATCTTCTGCGGCATGAATTCCCGTACAAATACCCGTTCTTCTTTTTCTTTGTCGAATCCGATATAGGTAATGCCCTCGCCGTTCATCTCCAGCATCCGTCCGACCAGATAGCGTCCGCCGACGGTGGTTCCCGGAGTCAGGCACGCCGGATCAACGGGCACCTCCGCGTCATAACCGCAGCGGCATTTCCCGTTTTCGTCCAGTTTGGACATGCACCCCATGCAAAGGTTCAGTTCCTCAGTCTCCATAGATTACTCCCCTGCTCAGATCCCCTCCTGTTCCTTTTTCTGCAGGTTCAGATAATCCACAGCCCATTCTCTGAGCCGGAACTTCTGGATCTTGCCGCTTGCAGTCATCGGGAAGGAATCCATAAATACCACATAGCTCGGCACCTTATGCCGCGCCAGTTTTTCGGACATATAGTCTTTGATCTCCTGCTCGGTCAGATCGGTGCCCGCTTTTTTGATGACGCAGGCCATGACCTCCTCACCGTAGCGCTGGCTGGGTACGCCGATCACCTGGACATCCGAGACCGCAGGATGCAGATACAGGAACTCCTCGAGTTCCTTCGGGTAGATATTTTCGCCTCCGCGAATGATCATATCTTTAATTCTGCCCGTTATTCTATAATAACCTATTTCGTCCACGGTTGCAAGATCCCCGGAATGAAGCCAGCCGTCTTTGTCGATGGCTTGTTTTGTCGCTTCCTCCATTTTATAGTAACCCCTCATCGTATTGTAGCCGCGGGAGCAGAATTCGCCGGTTTCGCCCGGGCCAAGTTCTCTTCCGGTCTCCGGATCGATGATCTTTGTCTCGACAAAAGGCATATGTTTTCCGACCGTCGCCACACGCAGCTCGAGCGCGTCCTCCGTCGTCGTCATCGTCGTGGCGGGGGAAGCCTCCGTCAGGCCGTACGTAATCGTGATATCCCGCATGCCCATCTCGCTGACGACCTGCCGCATGACCTGGATCGGGCAGGGTGAGCCGGCCATGATCCCGGTGCGCAGATGGGAAAAATCAAATTCTTTAAACTGCGGGTGCTGCAGCATGCCGATATACATGGTCGGCACGCCGTGGAAGGCCGTGCATTTTTCGTCGGAGATGGCCTTCATAACCTTGAGCGGCGAGTAGACGTCCACCGGCACGACCGACGTGGCATGTGTCAGGCAGGCCATCATCGCGAGCACGAGGCCAAAACAATGGAAAAACGGCACCACCACGCAGAGCTTGTCGTTTTCGGTGAATTTCATGCAGTCGCCGATGGCCATGCCGTTGTTGACGATGTTGTAATGTGTCAGCATGACGCCTTTAGGGAATCCGGTGGTGCCGCTTGTATACTGCATGTTGGCGACATCCTGCGGATCGATGGAATCGGTAAGCGTCCGGAATTCTTCCTCGGGAACGGCATCCGCCATTTTATAAAGCTCGTTCCAATGGAACATGCCGGCGGGCGTTTCGCCGTCCCCGGCATAAATCACGTTCTTCAGGAACGGAAGCATGGGGTTCTTATATTCACCGGGTGCGGAATCCTTGAGCGTCGGGCAGAGTTCATTGATAATGTCAATGTAGCTCGTGCTCTTAAAGCCGTCGATCAGCACCAGCGCCTTGGAATCGGACTGCCGGAGCAGATATTCAAGTTCGAATACTTTATATGCCGTGTTGACGGTGACGAGAACCGCGCCGATTTTGGCGCTTGCAAACAGCGTCATCAGCCATGCCGGAACGTTGGTCGCCCAGATGGCGATATGGTCGCCCTTGCCGAGGCCCATCGCCATAAATCCGCGGGCGATGCGGTCCGTTTCCTCATCGAATTCCTTCCATGTCCTACAATAATCCCGATCGGTGTATTTGATCATTTCCTGATCCGGGAATCGTTTTGCGTCCTCCGAGAGAAGCTTTCCGACCGTGATGGAAATAAGCTCGTTCATTGTCTGCCTCCAAATCGCTGAATTTTTTGTTCGGCGGTCTGTGTATCGCCCGTTTTTGGGCAATAAAAAAACCGCCTTCCGAAACAACTCGAAAGACGGATCTTCCCATATCCGCGGTACCACTTTCGTTGACGCAAAAAAGCGCCCCCTCTGCCGCGACACGATGGCCGCGCTCTCCGTATATCGGCGGAGAATGTCCGTCCTGACTTAATTTCCCGAAGGATTTCGGCCGGCCGCTCAAGGGTGAGTTCACTGATCCGGCCCTGCCACCTTTCAGCATACGGCGGCTCTCTGGGAGGGCAAAGGAACGGCTACTGGTCCCTGTCAAAGCGTTGAAAATATGAAATTGCAACTATTTTATCAGCTCCGGTAGCGTTTGTCAATAAAAAAATGCAGATTTTGAAAATTGATTTTTTCTTCCGGCATTTCCGGAAAATCAAGGACAAAATGCGCCCGGAAGCGACGGATTCAGCAGTTTGCGAGCAAATGCCCGCCGGCCTACAAGGCAGGCAAGGCAAACTCGCAGCCTTTCGAGCTATAATTATCGCCCGAAAGGCGAAACCCCGCCCGGAACAATACGTCCGAACGGGGTTTCGCCCTTTGGGAAGGAGAAAAGATTAAGAGGATGTATGCAAGTTAGATGGCTTTCCTGAGACCGGTAACGAGCATGATAATCACCAGCCAGGCAAGCTGGTAGCCGGCGATCCAATGGACGCCCAGACTGTCGATGTGACCGGTAAACAGGAAGAAGACGACGAGCACGAAGCCGAGCACGATGCCGATGATCTCGAGCAGGGCGGCTAAGAAAGAGGTCGCCCGGATGGAGCCGCAGGAGGCCAGCAGATCGGAGAGCGCGCGGAGGCTGCCGTCATAGACCGCGGCGGCTGGGGCATTCTCTCTCTCTTTGGTCAGCTCGGAGCATTTCGCCTGATATTTGGAGGAGAGCAGCTGGATCTGATCGGCCGGGTAGCCGTACAGCGCGGTGATCTTCCCGATCGTGACGTTCGGGTCGCTGCAGTTGACGACAAGGCGGATTCCGCGTTTCGCAAGCAGGCTAAGCGACCTTGCGACCTCCGGATCGGCGCGGTAGCTCAGGACGAACATGGCGGTCAGTTCTCCGCTGTTGGAGAGATACAGGATGTCCCTTCCGCCGCCGACATATTTTTCTTCATAATCATGGGAGGGAATATCGACGCCGTGATTGAGCATCAGCTCCCGGTTGCCGATCAGCACGCGCTTGGAATTCACCCATGCGGAGAGGCCCATTCCGTCCTCATAGACGATGCTGTCCACCGGTTTGAGCAGGTTGCGGTCTCCCTGTACGACATTGATGAAGATGCCGGAGAGCGTGCTCCGGGTTGAGCAGATCACCGAAGCCGCGTCGAGGATGGCCTCGTCGATGCGCCCCTGTGCGAAGGTCTTGATCCCGTGCAGAACGATGCTGCCGTTCGGGAAAAGCTCGTCGATATCCAAGAGAACCGAATCCGCCTCGGCAAAGGTCTCCGCCGTATAGCCGCCTGCGATCATCGTGCCCTGCTTGTTGAGCTCCCGGCAGGTGCGCATCACTGGCATCGTGCCGGCAATCATCGCGGAGAGCGGGCTTGCGATGCAGAGAATCGCCGCGAAACCGTTGATTGAAGTCTGGATGTTTCCGGTAAAGAAGAAGGATCCCGCCGCTGCAATGAGGGCGGCGATGAAGACGATCGGGGCGACCGTCTTGGCGATGCCCTCCGTCGCGTCGTCGCGGTAGGAGAGCTCCAGGAAACCGGTGAAGAACTTGGCTTTGGCGCCGCAGCAGAAACGCGGCACCTCGTCGGTCTGGCCGGTCAATTCCCGGGCAAGATCCCGGTTATGAACCGGAAGCAGGGCGTGTTTGCCCTCCCCTTCCGTCAGCGATTTGAAGTTGTGTACGATGCGGGCGCTGGAAAACAGCTTCCCGACGGTGTTGAAGAAGAGCGACAAAACCGCGATCGGAAAATACAGGTTCATTCCGCCGGCAAGGATATTTTCCGGATGGATGACCATGGAGACGCCCAGCACCACCGCGCCGATGACGGCGCTGGCGGCAAAGCTGTCGTTGGTAGCCCGGAATTTGAGCAGGCCGATGATGCCGCTGCCGACCGCGTTGTTGCAGATCAGCGCCGCGATGCAGACGACGGCGAGCTCCGCGGCCGGGAAGACGACGCTGCCGGAGGTGTAGCTGAAAGGATCGGGCAGTGTCAGCCCGAGCATCGGCGCAAAGGACAGGATGGAGGAGAAGATCAGCATCAGGCCCGTCAGCATCAGCCTGATCAGCAGAACCGTCCGCTCCATCGAAAGCTCCCGCTGCACCGCGTCCTTCTGGATCGGATCGCAGTAATCCTCGGTCTCGGTCCCGGCCTCCTCCGTCTCCTCACCGGTTCCGGCGACGGACATGATCTCCCGCGCCACTTCGCTGTTGCTGGATTCGGAGAATTTGATCTTATTCGGAGATTTCAGCGCCGGAATATCCTGCTCGGTCGGCTCCTTGGCCTGCGCCATGAATTCCTGAACCTTGTTTTTGCGTTTTTCGACATATTCGTTATAAAGCTCTTTGTTTTTGGAGACGGTCACCGGGCCGTCCGCGGCGGTCGGGACATCCGGTTCCTCAAAGAAGTTGTCTTCCGGGATATTGACCTGAAACGCCTGCTTTCCGGTGGGTGGAACCGGAATCTCCTGTACGGGGATCTGATCCGGTGCCACGGGCGAGGAAGGCGCGGCGGGAGCGGCCGGTGCCGCCGTTTTTACAGGTTCGGCGGGTTTCTCCGCGGGTCCCTTCTCCGGAACAAACGCGGCGCGTTCGAAGCCCCTCTCCGGGCGCGGCACCGCATCCTCGGGGTTTTCCCTCCTGCGGCGGACAGGCTCCTTTGGCGGGATATATTCCTCCTTTGGCGCGACAGGCGAGAAACGGTTTGCCTCCTGCGCGGCACGCTCTGCGGATTCCGGCGTTCTCGGCGGACGAGGCGCCTCCTCCGGGGCCGTCTCCTGGGAGTGCTCCATGAATTTCGGCTTCCTGCCGTTTTTCCATTCCGTCGGCCCAAAGTATTGGGAGAGCGTATCGTCCACCTGGATGGTCCGGGTGGTCATCGGCTCCGAGCTGTACCTCTGAGTATAAGCGGGCACGACAGGGGCCTGCTGGGGCCGGTTCTGCCCCGCTCCGGTCTGCCGCTGTTCGAAGAAATCGCCGCCCGTATGGGATTCCTCTCTGCGCGGGCTGTAGTACTCGCTCTGGGCGGTCTGCTTTTCCTTTTTGCGCTTGATTTCTTCCAAAATATCGTCAACAGAATATTTCTCAGACATCACGATCCCCTTCCGCATATCTGCATAATTTTTCCGTCTATCAGCGCGCGGAGATTCCCAGTCTCTGGCGCGCCGCCTCGTACATCACGATCGAAGCCGCGACCGAGGCGTTGAGCGAACCGATCTTTCCCCGCATCGGCAGGGAGACGATAAAATCGCATTTTTCCTTGACCAGACGGCCGACGCCTTCCCCTTCCGCTCCGACCACCAGCCCGATCGGGCCGCGCATATCCGCCTGCCACAAAGGTTCGCCGTCCATATCCGCGCAGAAGATCCAGAGCCCCCGCTTTTTGAGCGCCTCGATCTCATCCGACAAATTCGTCACCCGCGCAACCGGAACATATTCCAGTGCTCCGGCGCTCGTCTTGGATACCGCATAGCTGAGCCCGACGCTTCGCCGCTTGGGAACGATGACGCCGTGCGCGCCGCAGCATTCCGCGGTTCGGATCAGCGCGCCGAGGTTATGCGGATCCTCCAGCCCGTCGGCGATCAGAATGAACGGAGGTTCCCCGCGTTCTTCGGCAAGCTTGAAAATTTCTTCGACCTCCGCATAGCGGTGTGCCGCGGCAAAGGCCATCACGCCCTGCGCGTTGGCCCCGGCGGATTCCTCCCCGATCTTGACCGGAGAGACCTCCTTGACCGGCACGCCGGCCTCCTTTGCCATCGCATACAGCTTGCCGAGGCCCTCCGCGCCCTTGGCGACAAGGATGCGGTCGATGCTTCGTCCGGCCTTCAGCGCTTCGATGACCGGGTTCCGGCCGACAATTTTATCGTTCTCCTGATTATCTTCTTCCGCGGCATCGCGGATACGTTCCGGCATAGGCAGGTTCCTCCATCAAATTTATATTGGCGCTCAGTCGCCCTTCATCAAATCGGAAATCGACACGACGGTTTCAATCCAGTAGTCACGGAGCTTCATGCAGACATCCCGGCCCCGCGGCGTGCGGACGTAATATTTCCGCGGCTTGGAACCGTTGGTCTCCCACTCGCTCCGGAGCAGACCCTGTTTTTCGAGCCGGCGCAGCAGCGGATACAGCGTGTTGCCGTCCACCGGAACGCCTTTTTCCGATAATTCCTGTACCAAAGAATAGCCGTATTTCGGCCGGTCGAGCTGATTGAGCACTCCGAGAACCACAGTACCTCTGCGAAGTTCCGATGCGAGGTTTTCGATGATCTCGTCGTTGTTCAAGCAGCCCGCCCCCTTTCAAAATCATGTATTTCGCATAATAAAAGCATTTTTTGCGCAGATTCTCTCTAAACGAGAGTCTGCGCAGATCCACTTGAAATTATACTGTATATGGTAATTTATTGTCAAGTAAAAAATGATATTTTTATTTATTTATTTTTAAAAAAATTTGTCTGTTATTTTATTTATTTGTTTTTCAATTTTATTTTAAATTGTTGATAATGTGTTTAATATTTTAATGTGTACCATTTGATTCATATTAAAAAAATAGCAGGAACAAGCTGTTTGTTCCTGCTCATCTTTTTGTTTTTTATCAGCGCACCTGCGGCTCCCGTTCCGGCACGAACTTTCCGTCTCCGAGGCGGAGCACCCGGCCGTCTTCTGCGGCAAGTTCCCCGCCGAGAAACACCGCGCGCGGCCTTCCGGAGAGCCCGATTCCCATGTACGGCGTGAAACCGTATGCCAAAGAATCCGGTTTTTCCGCATCATGGTCGCATTTCCAGCTCTCATCCCAGACGACGATGTCGGCGTCCGCGCCCTCGGCCAAAACGCCTTTTCCCGGCAGCAGCCCAAATAGCCGCGCCGGATTTTCGCAAAGAAGCCCGCACATGCGCTCCGGGCTGAATTTATTCGCTGAGACACCGCAGCTCCAGACGAGACTTGCCAGCATTCCGGTGCCCGGCAGCCCAACCGGCAGCGAGCGGAAATCCTCCGAATCCCGCTGGGCCGCCGTCCAGCCGAAATGATCGGAGGAGACCGTCATCAGCTGGCCACCGCCGATTGCTCCCCAGAGCATCGCCCTATCCCGGCCCGAACGGAGCGGCGGATCACAGAGCAGCATCGCGCCCTCCGGATCGCTGTATCTCATCTCATCAAGCAGCAGATACTGCGGGCAGGTTCCGGCAAAGACGCCTTTGCTCTTTCCGCGGGCGCGGGTGATCTCGCCGAGACTCCGCACCGTGCTGATGTTTAACAGGTTGACCGGCGAGCCCGCCATCTCCGCGATCATGCAGGCCCTGACGACGGCCTCGGTCTCGCAGAGCTCGGGGCGGGATTTTGCAAACCAGTAGGGCTCCGTCTTTCCCTCTTCTCCATAGGCATCCTCCATCGCTTTTGTGATGGAGCCGCTGCCGCAGCGGCAGCTCAGAACCCCGCCAGCCTCGTCCACGGATTTAAACAGGCGGTAGAGATCCCCGTCGGACATGCCGTTCTCCGCGGTGAGATCGGCCAGAAAACAGCAGACCCCATCGTTTTGCAGTTCATAAATTTCGGTGTCCGTATCCTCACTCCAGCGGCTGGCCGGCAGATGAACGGCGTAATTGCAAGCGCCGCCCTCCATGCCGGCTTTCCAGCGCGAGAAGGCTTCTTTGAGGGTCTCGCCCTGCTCCGGAACCGCGCAGTCCACGATCGTGGTGACGCCGCCCGCCAGCGCGAACGCGGTGCCCCTCGAAAGCTCGTCACCGGAGAACGTCGTCAGCCCGTCGATGAAGCCCGGAAAGACCAGTGCGCCGGCCGCGTCATAGGTCTCGGCGGTTTCGGGGCAGCCGCTTCCGATCGCGGCGATCGTGCCATCCTTGATATAGATATCGCCCTCCGTGATGCCGGTCGGCGTCACGATGCGGCAGTTGATGATGCGTTTTTCCATTTGTCTCTCCTTGTCTGATCCGGAATTTTTATGCTTTCGCCGTTTCCTCAGCGCCAAAAGCGCCTCGGAATCTCGTTTTATGATTTCTCCGGTTCCTCAGGTGTTCGCCCGCCCTTCCCTGCGGTTTCCGCCGCCGGGTTTTCCTCTTCCGGCGGAAGATCGGGCGGGTTTTCCGGTTCTTCCTTCCGGATTCCGACCCGGATCCTCGGATTCACGCACTTCCTGCAGCGGCGGCAGTGTCCCATCTCACTGTTCCTCCGGCTTCACGAGCACCGCATATTTTTTGATGATCTCCGTGGCCAGATCCCGGAGTTCATCCGGTAGCATCCCCACCGGGCCGCCGATCGGATCGTATTTGAAGACGCTGCCGCCATAACGGAAGCGGCAGTTGTTGCCCTCCCCGGTCACGAAGAAGCCGTCGTTTTTGCCGGTGCGGAAGTCTTCCTCATCGAGATAGAGCGTGAATTTTTCTTCATAGGGCTTGCCGTCGTACGGGCAGTAGCAGGCGCAGGCCCCGCATTCGTCGCAGAATTCGGCGATATGTAAAATGGAGCGGGTGCCGTCCGGCAGCGTGATGCGGAGGTTGGCCCGGTTCGGGCAGCACTCCACGCAGGATTCGCAGACCGTTTCGCACTCGAGGCAGCGGCCGCTCTCCGGGCATTTGGCGCAGTCGGCCACCATTTTGCTGCGCTTTTGCAGGAAGCCGAGATCCGGTGCCTCGTTGAAGGGCAGCCAGCGATCCCCATGAAAGCGGATCAGTTTCGAGGCGAATCTCTGCGCGTCGGCGACCGCCTCGGCAACCGAAGTTCGGCCGCGCGCCGCGTCACCGATCACGGAGACATCCCTGTCGGCCTCTTCAAAGAGCGGAGACGCGGCGCGCTCTCCCAACGCCGCGAGCACGCAGTCCGCTTCCACCTTATCCTTTTCACCGGTATCGATCATCGGAACGGTGCCGTCCTTCTGCGGCTCTCCGGGCGCGGTTTTGTGGCAGAGCAGCCACCCGCCGCGGAGCCCGGTCGGCAGAAGCAGTTCCCGGAACTGGATGCCCTCGCTCTTCGCGGCGGCGATCATCTCCGGGCGCGCGTCCGTCAGCCCCATCGGACCGTCGGCCACAACGGTGACGGAATCGACGGAGGGCAGGCGCTTGACTGAGCGGGCGGCATCCACGGCTTCCATGCCGCTGCCGACGACCGCCACGTTTCCGACATAGGATTCCGCGAGGGAATCCGGGTTTTTCTTATAAGCTTCGAGAAATTCCAGCGCGCCGGTGCTCTTCCCGAAGGCGAGCTTCAGCGGAATCGGTTCCTCCGCGCCGACGGCGAGCACGATATGCTCATACCCGAGATCCCGGAGTTCCTGTAAGGACGTGACCTCGTGATCGAGCTCCAGCTCGACGCCGAGGGCCTGCATCAGCGTGACGTCCCACTCGATATCCGAATCCGGAATTCGGAATTTCGGAATGTATTTCTGAACGGCGCCGCCCGGACGCCCGGATTTATCAAAAACGGTGACGAGGCAGCCCCTTCTCGCAAGGAAGGCGGCCGCGGCGATTCCGGCGGGGCCGCATCCGACGACGGCCACCCGCATGTTATCCTTTTTCGTCTCGGAGAGGGTGTCGAGGAGGTCAAAGCAGGCATCCTTTGCCGTGCGGTAGCGCTCACCCCGGATGTCGATCGGGCATTCGTAGAAGCGGCGGGTGCAGGCATCCATGCACGGATGAGTGCAGACCGCTCCAGTCGTAAAGGGCAGAGGGTTCCGCTCAAGGATGACGCCGAGTGCCTCCTTCTTCTTTCCGTCTTTAATCAGGCGGAGAAGATAGGGAATATCCTGCCCCAGCGGGCAGGCGTTCCGGCAGGGAGAGATCCCACAGGTTCCGGTCGGGATCGGGCCGGGCGTCTTTTTTGCGGGGAGCAGATAGCGGTTTTTATACCTTCCGCTCTCGTAGACTTCCTTCTCGATATCCGGCAGGCTGCTTGTAAAGATGCCGGAGAACTGCGCGTAATCGCAGCGGGAGACCGCGTCGGCGATCTGTTTGAGGCGGATGTGAGCGCCGGGCTTCATCAGCTCGGAGGCAAACGTGACCGGCCAGACCCCGGCTTCAAAAAGCTTCGCTGCGGTTGAGATGTCGGCGCCGCCGGAATAGGAGATGCGTAAGCCTCCGCCGTACTCGTTTGCAATCTTTTCGGCGAGCGCGAACGTGACCGGGAACAGCGCCTTTCCGGTGAGAAGCATCTCGCCGCCGGGCAGCGCTTCCTGTCTGCGGACGGGCAGGCCGCCGCTGACCTTGACGCCGAATTCGAGGCGGTAGGAATCGGCAAGAGACTGCAGCCGCAGGAACATGGCCTTTGCGTCGTCAAACTGCACATCCCGGTCGAAGCGCTCCTTATCGAGCTCCAGATCGCCGTAGCCGTTGATATCCAGAATGCCACGGACACTGTAATAGCCGAGCATCGTCGGATCGATCTTCACAAAGGTGTGGAGCTTCTTTTCCTCAATGAGCCATGCGGCCGCGGCCTCAATCTCCTCCGCCGTGGCACCGGGCGCCGGCACATAGGTGACGGAATCGCTGACCCGGGCGCTGATGTCGGAGATATAGGAGCCATCCACACCGTCCAGAAGATCCATGTGGGCGCGGGCCCAGTTCTCGCATTCACGCCAGACCGGCGTGTATTCGGCGCTCCTGAGGCCCTCGATAAAGCTGTCGACGTCATGGGACTTCAGTTCCTCGAGGCTGCCGCTGAGCGACATGTTGAAAACAAAGCCCTCCTGCACGCCGAGGTCGTAGCCGGAGGAGATCAGCTTGACCGCATACCACGCCTTGACATACTCGTTGAAGGCCTGCTCCGCGGAAAGCTCCGTCGCGTTACCGATGTGGAACATCTCGCCGGGCACATCCATATAGGGCTTCGGCGCCGGCTTCTGCTCCCCTGCGGAAAGCAGCTCTCCGGAGAGAGTGCGGAGCTCGATATACCGGGCTCCCGCCGCGTAGGCCGCGACGATGCCCTGCGCGAGCTGCGTGACCGGGCCTGCGGCAACGCCGATCGGGTTTTCGATCCGCTGGCCGAAGACGGGGATTCTGGCCTTCCCCGCATGATAAAGATCCGTAACGCCGAAGATGCTCCCCCGGTCGTTATGCTCGGCAATAATCATGCCCATCAGCTTTTGAAAAGACAACGGCTTTAAAATCCCCATCTTATGGCCTCCGTACCTCGTTTTGTCCCACCGGCGGTTCTGCCGGAAGCAAGATCCGCCACAAGAGGCGGATATAATTATACAAAATAATAATAGCATGAACACGGTGCGATTACAAGCCGCGCCGCCCCGGTTTTTCGCTCTCCAACCTATGGAAGGTTCTCTTTTGCCGGAGGTTTTCTCCATACAAGAATCCATCCCGCATACAAAAAATGAGACCAGAAACAGCAGCATTGCGGGGATGCAGGAACCATGCCCGGCATAATTTTCGAAGTGGTCTTTGCAGATGAAAAACATGGGAAACAGATGCCGGGGCCATCGTATTCTCCAAAAAACTCATAAAAATAAACTTCCCCTGTCAGGGCGAAAAAAGCGCTGTTTTTCTGGCCAGGCCCCCTCCCGCGTACAGAAAAAGCGTGTCTGAACCAGATCTGAAAAGCTCCGTTCCCGCAGGCAAAAACATAAAACAGACGTCCCGGCGCCGCCGCATCGTCCGAAAAATCCCTTAAAAGCAGGCCTTCCGTTTCAAGGCGGAGAAACGCGCCGCCTTTTCTTCCCCGGAAACGGCATTTACAACGATGGGCGCTTAGGGTATAATAAAATATTAGTTTGTATAAATGGAGGACACCGATGAAGGCCGCATTTTATACCCTTGGATGCAAGGTCAACCAATATGAGACGCAGATCATGGAGCAGGAATTCCGCAAGGCCGGGTTTGAAGTTGTGGACTGTGAGGAGGAGGCGGACGCCTATATCGTCAACTCCTGCACCGTCACCGGCACCGGCGACCGGAAATCCCGCCAGATGGTGCACCGTTTTCGCCGGGAGCATCCCGGTGCCGTCGTCGCGCTGACCGGCTGCTTTCCGCAGGCTTTTCCGGAGGAGGCGGCCTCCGTGCTCGAGGCGGACATCATCCTCGGCGCAGCTGACCGGAGCGAGCTTCTGCCTGCCGTGCTCGACGCGCTGGACGGCAAGCGTGTCGTCCACATCACGCCGCATACGCCGGGCGAGCCCTTTGAGCCGATGACGGCCGAGGGCATGCTCGACCGCACCCGCGCCTTCGTTAAGATTGAAGACGGCTGCGACAACCGCTGCGCCTACTGCATCATTCCGAAAGCGAGGGGCTATGTCCGCTCGAAGCCGCTTCATGATCTCGAACGGGAGCTGGAACTCCTCTCCGCCAAGGGATACCAGGAGGCCGTACTCTCCGGCATCAACCTGCCGTTTTACGGCAAGGATCTCGGCCTCAGGCTCGCCGACGCCGTGGAGCTCGCCTGCCAAATCATGCCCAGAGTCCGTCTTTCCTCGCTCGAACCGGAACTCCTGACCCGGGAGGACGTCGAGCGCTTCGCCGGCATGGAGAGCTTCTGCCCGTCGTTCCACCTTTCACTTCAGAGCGGCTGTGACCGCACGCTTGCCGCGATGCGCCGCCGATATAACACCGATCTCTACCGCAGCGTGGTGGCGAATATTCGGGATGTCTTTGAAAATCCGGCGCTTACCACGGATCTGATGGTCGGCTTCCCGGGAGAAACGGAGGAGGATTTCGAGGAGAGCCTCGCTTTCATCCGGGAGATTGCCTTCGCCAAAGTACACGTCTTTGCCTATTCCAGAAGGCCCGGCACCGACGCTGCCGTCATGCCCGGCCAGATTTCCAACGCGGAAAAGGCGCGCCGCTCCGACCGCATCTCCGAGGCGGCCGCCGAAACCAGAGCGACGTTTCTGCAAAATATGGTGGGCCGGACCGAAGCGGTGCTCATTGAATCGGAGATCCGCAACGGCCTGATGCAGGGCTACACCAAAAACTATGTGCCGGTCACGATTCCCGCGGTCAAGAGCCTGCTCTGCACGGTGCAGGACATCCTGATCAACGGAACGGACGGCGACGTCTGCACCGGAATCATCAAAAATCCGCCGGTCGGATACCAACCCGGCGGCATGTTCGGAGAAGAAGAATGACCACCTATTTTCAGCTTTTTGTCTCTTTTTTCAAAATCGGCCTGATCATGTTCGGCGGCGGATACGCCATGCTGCCGGTGCTTGAGCACGAGGTCGTCGACCGGCGCGGCTGGCTGACCGGTGAGGACCTGATCGATCTGTTTGCTCTATCCCAGTGCACGCCGGGCGTCATCGCCGTCAACGTTGCCACCCATACCGGTTATAAAAAGCGCGGCGTCCTTGGCGCGGCGTTCTCGACGTTGGGCGTCATCATGCCTTCCCTTATTATCATTACAATCATTGCCGCCGTGCTGAACAATATCGCAGATATCCCCGCGGTTCAGTCGGCGCTCTCCGGCATCCGGATCGCCGCCTGCGCGCTGATGATCAAGACCATGGTGAAGATGTGGAAAAACGGCATTCGGGATTGGTTCGGCGCCGTAATCTTTGCCGCCGTATTCGTTCTCACCGCCTTTACGGAGGTCTCCACCGTCTGGTCGGTGCTTGGGGCGCTCCTGATCGGCATTCTCTCCTTCCATAGCGAAAGGGAGGCGGAAAAATGAGCAATTTTCTGCTTCTCTGCTGGGAATTCTTCAAGGCCGGGCTTTTTGCGGTCGGCGGGGGGCTTGCCACGCTGCCCTTTATCCATGAGATGGCCCGGAACTACAACTGGTTTACCGAGGCCGACGTGGCAAACATGATCGCCGTCTCGGAATCCACACCGGGACCGATGGGCGTCAATATGGCCACCTTCGCCGGTTACAAAGCCTTCGGCATTCCCGGAGCGCTCGCGGCCACTTTTTCGCTTGTGCTTCCCTCTTACGTCATCATAATTGTCATCGCAAAATTTCTCGATAAGTTCAGTGAAAATCCGCACGTCATGGATGCTTTCTACGGACTGCGCCCGGCGGTCGCCGGTCTGGTGCTCGCGGCGTGGCTCTCCATTTTTCAGATCGCGGTGCTGACCCTGCCTCGTTTTCAGGAGACAGGCGTCTGGACCGACCTCGCGAATCCTGTCGCCGCCGTGATTTTCGTGCTGCTGCTCGTCGCTTCCTACCGCTTCAAAAAGATTCCGCCCGCGGCTTTCATCGCTGCCGGCGCTTTATTGGGAGTTCTTTTCCTATAAAGAAAGCCCCCGGAATCCCCGCGAAAAAAGACGGAAAAAAGCTCTTGACAAGACCCGTCTTCTTATGTATAATTATCAACGTTGGCCGTTGAGATGGTCACATGTGGCCTGGTAGTTCAGCTGGTTAGAACGCTAGCCTGTCACGCTAGAGGTCGTGGGTTCGATCCCCATCCAGGTCGCCACTTGCTGATGTAGCTCAGTAGGTAGAGCACATCCTTGGTAAGGATGAGGTCACGCGTTCGAATCGCGTCATCAGCTCCATCAAGCCTCCGAAAAAATGGCTTAAACAAGCCACGAACGGAGGCTTTTTGTTAAGCTGATGTTTTACCCTGAGTAACAATAAAACGCACAAATCCGCATCGTTTGACATGGTCATCGTGTCAAAATCGTGTCAACTTTTCACCCCGATTTACATGAAAAAAAGCCGTTCGGAATCACACCGGACGGCTTTTTATTATACAGATTTGGGCTGTTATTTTGCTCCCATAACCGGCATTTTCGGTCTGGATTCTTAAAATTGAAGCATAATTCAATGGTCAACGGGGATGCTTGACGGGCCGGCGAGAACCACGGATTGGGCCTGCCAGCGGTCGCCCTCCATACGGATGACCGGCACCAGATTCTTGTGTTGGTCAAAGCCTTTCGCTCGTGAAAACGGGTCAATCTGTTTTTCAATTGCTTGTCATGAGAGAATTCTTATCTTTCTTCGAAGAATTTCTCATGAGACTCAATTATATTTCTTCCGTCTCCCACTCCCATCCCGCGGCCACACGTTTCATGACTTGAGCAAACCGTTCTTTTTCCTTGCTGTCGGTGGTGCGGAAGCGCTCCAGCGGGATGTGATAGCGGGAACAAATCTTATCCTTGAGGCGGTCCCGTTCGGCCTGCGGACTGCCTTCCTGGTGATAGCGACTGCTGTCCACTTCAACGATCAGGCACTTGGTACCTGCAGATTATGTGTTGACGACAAAATTCCACTCCAGACAATAACTATAATTTAGATTTGGCTGTTTCTGTTCTACAACATAAACAACAAATTCTCCATCTTCTTTTGCAGTAATCGGCTTTCGCTCGACTTCATATTTTGGTGTCATTAGTTTGTCTGCATAAACGACTTTGTAAACATCCTTTAATAATCCCCTTTTTGCTTTTACTCTAATAACCAATTTGTCAGTATGAATACTAACAATCTGAGCATAGTAGGGATTCATAATATGAGCCCCATCTTTGACGTCAATTCTTGTTTTATATGATATGATTTCATCTTTTTTAAGTGGTTCTATCAAAGTCAGAATTCCAACATAAGGCTGTGTCCCATTATCTTTTACTTGATAAGTATAGGCTTTTTCAGTAGAATTTTTCTCTCTTCGAAAATCCGTAAGATTCATTCCATCAAAGGTGCTTCCGGTCCAAAACAAACAATTGGGAATTTGGGAGATTTCATCGTGCAATGCCTGAATTTGTGCCTATTGTGGTAAAGAGGCTATAATCGTGCACTAAAATGCGGCAATATCCGGCACAAACCTATCTTTTATTTGACTCATTAACACTGGGCTGATATACTTTTTGTGTATTGGCATACAGCCGACTGAGAGGAACAGCATATGGATACGACCGCACGCTTTGATATGAAATCGCCGCCTATGCGGCAAAAATGGTATTTGCAGGGCTTGACATGGCTGATCAGCTTTCCGGCTGTCTGGTCTCACAAAGCCGAGATAACAAAGATTCACTGTGAAGGCCTGAAACCGCCCTTCATTTTTCTGGGAAATCACAACGCTTTTTTTGATTTTAAGGTGGCCACGGCTGCCCTATTTCCGTGGAGGGCAAACTATGTGATCGCTATCGACGGTTTTTTGAAAAGGGAGGCTCTGCTGCGGGCAGTCGGCGGCGTCTGCAAAAGGAAGTTCACATCGGACGTGCAGTTAGTGCGGCAAATTAAAAAAGTGCTGGATAACGGCGATGTGATGGTTATTTATCCCGAAGCGAGGTATTCGCTGTGCGGCACTCAGGCTGTGCTTCCAGATTCTCTTGGGAAGCTGTGTAAGTTGATGCGTGTGCCTGTCGTAACATTTATTACCCATGGCCACCATATCGACTCCCCGTTCTGGAATCTCCGTCCCAGAAAAGTGACGCATACGGAAGCGGTGATGAAGCAGCTTTTTACAGCTGAGGAAGCTGCCGCGGCGTCCGCAGAGGTGATAAATGACGCCATTCGCAAGGAATTTCAGTATGATGATTATAAGTGGCAGAAGCAGAAAGGCGTTCTCGTCGATGTACCGTGGCGGGCGGAGGGCTTACACAAGGTTCTTTATCAGTGCCCACACTGCGGTGAGGAATACCGTATGCGTTCCGATAAGAACGAGCTTTTTTGTGAGGCTTGCGGCAAGCGCTACCTAATGAGTGAGCTAGGAGAGCTTGAGGCCGAGAGCGGTAAGACAGAGTTTTCACATATTCCAGACTGGTACGAGTGGGAGCGGCAAAATGTCCGGCATGAGGTTGAGACTGGTGTCTACAGCTTCTCCGCTCCTTGCCATGTGGACTCATTACCCAACTCAGCGGGTTATATTAGGCTCGGCGACGGGATACTGAAGCACGATATGAACGGCTTTGCAGTTAGCGGTATCGGCACAAATGGTGATCCGTTCAAAATGGAGAAGTCTGTCAGCTCTATGTACTCCTGCCATATAGAATACAATTATCTTGGCCGTTTTGGAGATTGTATCGACCTTAACACACTCATCGATACATACTATATCTACCCGCATGGTGAAGAGTTTTCCGTAACAAAAATGGCCCTTGCGACAGAAGAATTATATTTTCACGCGCAGATGCAGAATTCGCAGGATAAAAATACCGTATGAAGTACGCTGGATAAAGGCAACAACAGCAGCGATAATATGCTTATAGACAAACACCGCAAAACCAATTCGTAGGGTTTGCGGTGTTTGTTTCAAATCATGGTACATTTGGCCTATATAAACTTGTCTATCGCTTCTGTCAACTCCTCAAGCCCCTCAATATTCTCAAAGCACGATTAATGTGGCGGACAGTCCGCTTATTTTTTGCAATTTCATTATTCTTGTGATATAATAAATATTTACGATGTCTTTTGTATGACCATTCGCGCTTTGCGCTTATGATACAGCTATTACAACACCGAATAAATATAACGAATTGGAAAAATTAATGCAATTTATAGAAATGAACCTCATCGCCCCCCTGTTGGATGCTGTCCGCGCAGTGGGTTACGAAACCCCCACCCCCATTCAGGAATCCACCATTCCGCTGGTGCTGTCTGGTAAGGATGTACTGGGTTGCGCACAGACCGGTACGGGCAAAACTGCGGCGTTTTCTCTGCCCATTTTACAGCTGCTCAACAACAGCACCCCTGCTGGCCGATCCCCCAACGCCTTGCGCCCCATTCGCTCGCTCATTCTCGCCCCCACCCGCGAGCTTGCCATGCAGACCTATGAAAATCTCCTGCAATATGGAAAAAAGCTGCCCTTGCGTACCGCTGTCATTTTCGGTGGGGTGAGTCAGGTCAACCAGATCAAGGTACTTAAAGGTGGCGTAGACATTCTTGTTGCCACACCCGGACGGTTATGTGACCTCATCAATCAGGGCTTTATCAAACTAAATGCCATTGAAATTTTCGTTCTGGATGAGGCAGACCGTATGCTCGACATGGGATTCATCCACGATGTCAAGCGTATCATCGCTCAACTTCCCCGCCAGAAGCAGACGCTGTTTTTCTCGGCAACCATGCCCATCGAGGTAGAGAGTCTCGCCATGGGGCTGCTCAAAAACCCGAAAACGGTCAAAATCGACCCACCCACCAGCACCGTTGACCGCATCGATCAGTGTGTATATCTGGTGGACAAGTCCAACAAGAACGATCTACTGCTGGATTTGCTCTACAACCAGGGCGTATCCTCCGCGTTGGTGTTTACCCGCACCAAGCACGGTGCCGACCAAGTGGAACACCACTTGGAAAAGCACGGTATCAAAGCTATGGCAATTCACGGCAATAAAAGTCAGGGTGCGCGCCAAAGTGCGCTCAACGCCTTTAAAACCGGAAAAATCAGTGTATTAGTTGCAACCGATATTGCCGCGCGCGGTATCGACATTTCCGAGCTTCCTTTCGTCATCAACTACAACATTTCCGAAGAAGCGGAGACCTACATCCACCGCATCGGTCGTACCGGTCGCGCCGGCGCAGTTGGTGTTGCCATCAGTTTTTGTTGCAGCGACGAACTGAGCAACTTACGGAACATCGAAAAGCTCATTCAAAAATCCATTCCCGAAAAGGAATGCGCTTGGACCGTACCTAACATGGCTCCCACCTTCAACCGCACTCCCAAAAAAGTTTCCACACACCGCTCCACTATCTGCACTATAAAAGGCAGTCGTTCCGGCAATCGTCGCCGCAACTGACTAGCAGGGGACGGGTGAAAATGCTCTTATTTGAAAGAAAGTTGCAATGAACTTTCCATAAGGGATTTTAGGCAATCTCTTAGAATAATATTTCAAGAATTATTATAGAGTCCAAAACACAGTTGTGTGCGAAATCATCCCACATGAACGCAAAAATATGCACACTCCAAATATGTGGTGCATTGTATCAAGTAGTGTTACATTTGCCATTCAAATGTACGCCTACATTTACGGTAATTGAACCGTATGGCAGACGGAATCCCTATGAACGCATACAATATTATCATGAAAAAAGCCGTTCGGAATCACACCGGACGGCTTTTTTTGTATGGATTTCGGCTGTAATTTTTGCTTCTACAACCGGCATTTTCGGTCTGAACACATAAAAATGAAGCATGACTTAATGGGTACCGAGGACGCTTGACGGGCCGGCTGGAACCACGGATCAAGCCTACTCTGCCAGCAACTTCTCGGTCTCTGCCTTTTGTGGAAACAGCACACAGCCGCCGACATGATCCTGATCTTCACGGAAAACACAATCTGTTCTTCTTCAGGCATGTTAGGTTTTCCTTTGACCCCGATCTATGCTTTCGGCTTCTATGTGAAGGCCAGCCTTGCTCATTTTCTTATCACTAACAAAACGTTTCAGCATAGCCGGGGTAAACAGCGTTCCGTTCGTAAAAACGGGAAAGATCAATTCCGGCGTCTTTGCCGCTTCCTCCAGCACGTCTTCCCTTTCGAGCGGCTCTCCTCCCGCCAATAAAATAAAGGATACGCCCAACGCATAGGCCTCTCTGAAAAGTTCCCCCCACCGTTTTGCGTCCATTTCCTCTTTAAACGACTGATCCATGCAGGTATGATTTGCCCGCGCATAGCATCCCGCGCAGTGCAGGTTGCACCGCGTTGCAATGCTTGCGATCAGAAACGGAGGCACGGAGGTTCCGAGGGCGTCGGACTGCAGCCGCCTCTGCGCCGCTTCCTTTTGTATTTTCGCGGCCCGGTGAAGAAAACGGAGTTCCTTTAGATTAAGCTTGGAGGACCGTGTCGCATCCCGGAAAATATGTACGACGGATTCATTCAGGTATTCTGCGAGTTCCAATATTCGCTGTCCCTTCTTCTGGCAGATATAAATTGTTCCAGCTACCAATTTATCAGCTTAATAGCCGCGCTCTTTTTTGTCAAGTTAAGCCTGGGATCCCTCGGAAATATCTTTATGCGATAAAAGGCTGCTGTGAAAATGAGGCCCAGGCGCTCGCTATCCGAACAGGCGGCCTGATTGCTTATCCATGCTTTATGCGCCTCGGTTTTTTTCTATAACCGTTTAATTCCTTCAGCGCAATTTTTTCTGCCGGATAAGATTGGCAGGGCTGGCTAAGAACGCCTGATTGGGCGGCCGCAAAGGGCAAAGCCGAAAACCATTTTACGCCTGCGGCAAAAAGCATCATGAGCATGAGCATAAAAAAACGGACGGCAGAACCGTCCGCTTTTTATTTGGAATGTCACCGGCAGCCAAGGATGGACAGGATACGCCCAAAAGCGAATGCTGCGCTTCTGTTTCTAACGATTTTGGAACGGCCATGAAAAACGCGTTCCGGCATTCTCGTCATCCTGCATATAAAAATAAAAAGCCGGAAGCATCTTCCGGCGCGCTCGGCCGCTCGCTTGTAATCCTCCTGATACAGATTGGCGGGCAGCCGCGTCCCTATCCCGGTTATGCACGGCTGGCCGACCGCGAATTCCCGTTCTTTTCATCGCCCGGAGTTTTTGAATATCTCATTATCATCTGCAAATACTTCTTTTGAGGTGATTTTATGGCAAAGGACAGTCAGATCGACCCGAAAGAGGTTCGAAAGCAAAAATCCAAAGGCGGCCCCACATTTACCGAAGGCGCTTTTGACGGCGAAGGCCGGAACAACAAGAAGCAATCCGGCAGCCGTCAGAAGCCGGGCAATGACAAATAGCGGAGGTTATATACATGGCTAAAGCAGGCATGCGCCGCCCCGACCCCAAAGAACCGCACGGAACCGAAAGCAACCATAAGACGCATTTCCCCAAGAACGACGTGCCTCCTGTTCCGGAGATTCAGGGGAAAGCGAAGTTATCCGGAGAAAAAGCAAAGCCCATTACGGAACGATAGCCGTGCCGCCCAGCGGGGCGGCTTTTTCTTGTTTCCCGCCGACGCCGCTCTCAATAAGGGCTCAACGGCCTTTGCAAAACTTTCTCCGCCAAAGGAACCGCCTCGAAGAATAATAAGGGCCGGAATCTCCTGTCGAAGACCCAGTAACTTTCGTTTACGCAAAACGGCTTTTCTCCTGCCCCAGTCTCCGGCCGGAAAATTGACAACACGGAAAAAGAGGGCTATGATACATACGGAAAAATGATGAAGGAGGAATCGTCATGACAAAAACCGAAGAAGTCAGACAGCAGATGATGGCCGCGATGAAGGCCGGCGACAGACCGCGGAAGGACGCCCTATCCTCCCTTCTTGCCGCCCTTAAGGCAAAGCAGATCGACAAGCAGGCCGAGCTCACCGAGGCGGAGGAAAACGCCGTGGTCGCCAAGGAGCTTAAGGAGCTCCACGAGACGCTCGACACCACGCCCGCCGACCGTACGGAATCAATCGCCGAAGCGAAGGCCCGGATCGCCGTCTTTGAAGAATTCATGCCGAAGCAGATGGACGAAAAGGAGATCGGCGCGGCAATCGACGCCACCTTTGCGGAGCTCGGCATCGAAACGCCCGCGCCTTCCGACAAGGGCAAAATCATGAAGGCCCTGATGCCGAAGGTTGCCGGGAAAGCGGACGGCAAGCTCGTAAATGAGCTGGTATCCAGGCGTTTTTCCTGAAAAAGAGCTTGATAAAATCCGGGGGATCCCCCGGATTTTTTTATTCTATGGTGCCGCTTTCCGCCGTATCCGAACCGAGTGCCGCAGGCGGCCCCGGATCGGATACGGATACGTGGAGAAACCGGGCCTGCCCCGCACAGGGGAGACGGTTGCTTCCCATTTCTCACGGAAAAACGGCCTTTCCGTCCTCATGCTCATACCGTTTTCCGGGATTCCGTATGGGCTGCGGCAGGAAAAAAATCCAGAAGCCGCGGATGCGCCACCCTTTCCCCCGGAAAAGAATCCATTGAATTATTCCCTGAAAAATGATAATATAATAGGAGAAAAACGGCAGCAGCATCGATAAAGGAGGGGTCTTATGAAACGAGGCATTGTTCTCGCGGGCGGCGGTTCCCGGGGCGCCTACGAGATCGGTTTTTGGCAGGCGATCCGCGAGCTCGGCATCACCTATCAGATCGTCACCGGCTCCTCGGTCGGCGCGCTGAACGGCGCTATGCTGGCGGCGGGGAATTTTGACCGTGCAAAAGAGATGTGGCTTGGCCTTCATACGGAGGATGTGATCCTGCGCTCCGGAAGAAGGCCCGCGCTGATCCCGGATATGAAGCTTCTTCCAGAATCCATGAAAGCGGTCTTTCTCGATTTTTTGGGCGAGGCCATCACCATCAAGATGGACCCCTCGCCGCTCAAGTCGCTGATGGGCGTCTGGTTCGACGAGGCGCAGATGCGGCAGAGCGGCGTCAATTACGGCATGATGACGACGGAATATCCATCGATGAAGCCGGCGCCTTTTTTGCTTTCGGATATTCCGGAGGGCATGCTGCCGGAATATATGATGGCCACCTCCGCCGTCTTTCCTTCCATGCAGCCGAGGGAGATCAACGGGAAAAGATATATCGACGGCGGATACAGCGACAATATGCCGGTCAATCTTGCGCTCGATATGGGCGCGGACGAGATCATCGCCGTGGATCTCAAGGCGGCCGGTCTGGAACGCGGCTATGAGACGGACCTGCCGGTGCGCGTCATCCGGCCGCAGTGGCCTCTCGGCAAAAGCATGGAATGGGATGTTGCCCTTTCCGCCAAGAACCTCATTATGGGTTATAACGACACCATGAAGAGCTTCGGCTATATGGACGGCTTCCGTTACAGCTTTACTCCGGGGACGGCCGCCTCGCTGATGCATGCGTGCATGGAGTCGCTCCCGGCGCTGCTGGTCGGGACGGGGATCTACGCCGATGCCGCGGCAAAGGATTTTACCCGCACCAAACTGGCAAGGACCGTCGCTGAAAACCGGCATCTGCGTCCGGGAAGAATGCCTGATCTGTTCGGCATTGTCTGTGCGGAGATCGCCGGCGAGTGCTTTGAGCTTGATCCGACTCCCGTTTACAGCGCCCCGGATTTCACCGCGGAGATCGCCAAGGCGTTTTTACCCTACTGGAAACAGGGCACCTCCCGCGTGGAGCTTGCGCTCGGCGCGGAACGGGATCTTCGCCACCGCTCCGCCCTGCTGCGGAAACTCGAGCGCCGGGATATCATCTCCTTCATCTACGCGCAGATCGCCCCCGCCATGACCGGGGCAAAGCTCCCGCATGAATACCGGCTGCTGGCCGGATTTGTGCCGCAGGAGCTCTGGGCCGCCCTGTGGCTTTACAGCGTCACCAATCTGACACCCGGGAAGTGATTTTTCATGCTAAAAAAAGGTTTTGCCCTGCTGCTGGCGGTGCTTTTCCTGTTCTGCGGCTGCTCAAAGACGCAGGATGTGGGAGAACAATATCGGTTTGCCACCGGCAGCACCTCGGGCACCTATTATACCTTTGGCAACTACATGGCCGCCATCTGGGATAAATACGTCGGCTGCAGCACGGAGATTCTCGCCACGACCGGCTCCGTCGAGAATCTCAACATGCTCGCGGGCGGCGATGCGGATTTCGGCATCGTGCAGAACGACATTTTATACTACGCCCTGAACGGCAAAGAGATGTTTGCGGAAAACAAGCTCAAAGGCATCTCCGTCGTCGCCGCGCTCTATGCCAAGACGATCCAAGTTGTCGTACCGGCGGAGAGCGAGGTCACCACCATCGGCGGCCTTGCGGGCAAGATTGTGGCCGTCGGCGAATCCGGCACCGCGACCGAGGCCGCCGCCAGAGTGATCCTCGAGGCGCATGGCATCTCCTATGACGATATCACCGTCAAATACCAGAATTTTTCCGAAGCCTCCGACGCCATGGCCAAAGGCACCGTGGATGCGGCATTCGTCGTCTCCGCCCTGCCGAGCGCCGGCGTGCTCAATTATATCAAGACGCACGACATCCGGCTTTTGAGCATGACCTCGGTGGCCTCCGCGGAGCTGACCGAGAATTACCCGTTCTTCTCCTATGCCACCGTTACCGCGGACGTCTACGGCACGGATATCTCCTGCGCCACCCTCTCGGTCGAGACGCTGCTGGTCTGCCGCTCCGATCTTCCCGGTGATGATGTGGAAAGCGTGCTCACCGGCCTGTTTGAAAATCTGGATGAGCTTGCTTCCGCCCATGTGAAGGGCTCGGAGATCAATGCCGAAACCGCGTATTCTTCGAAGGTCGGCACCTATCATAACGGCGCAAAACGGTACTTTGGATAACGCACTTTCATGAAATGAAAGTGCTGCGAGTTTGCCTTGCCCGCCTTATAGAACGGCGGGCATTTGCTTCGCAAACCGGCGAACTCGTCGTAAAACCAAACCAAGTGATGTGAGTTTGCCTTGCCCGCCTTATAGAACGGCGGGCATTTG
>Ga0116152_10000599_pt1 | contig 29400 bp, 27 predicted proteins | sample AD_UKC119_MetaG_FD_89894 | JGI IMG/M metagenome (GOLD analysis project Ga0116152, IMG submission 89894) | Active sludge microbial communities of municipal wastewater-treating anaerobic digesters from Hong Kong - AD_UKC119_MetaG | ecosystem: Engineered > Bioreactor > Anaerobic > Digestate... | reverse complement strand
TTCCCGCTGACCGTCGATTACCAGGAAAAGACCTATGCCGCCGGCAAGATTCCCGGTGGGTTCTTCCGTCGCGAAGGTCGTCCCTCGGAAAAGGAAATCCTCACCTCACGCCTGATCGACCGTCCGATCCGGCCCTTGTTTCCGAAAAACTTCATCGCCGAGACCCAGGTCATCTGTACCGTCAAGTCGCTCAATCCACGTGTCGATCCCGAGATCCCTTCGCTGATCGGCACATCGGCTGCGCTGGCGATTTCCGGGGCACCGTTCCAGGGGCCGATCGGCGCCGCGCGGGTCGGCTACAAGAATGGCAGCTATATCCTGAATGGACCGACCGGGCTGGGTCAGCACTCGGACCTGGACCTGGTGGTTGCGGGTACCGAGAACGCCGTCCTGATGGTCGAGTCGGAGGCCAACCAGTTGTCCGAGGAGATTATGCTCGGTGCGGTGCTGTTCGGTCACGAGCAGATGCAGGTGGTGATCAACGCGATCAAGGAACTGGCCGCCGAGGTAAACAAGCCGATCATCGCAATGCCGGAAGTGGTCGCCAATGACGCACTGAAGGCGGCTGTCGAATCGGCCTGTGGCGACGCCCTGCGCAATGCCTACACCATTGCCGACAAGATGGATCGCTATGCCGCCATCGATGCAGCCATCGCCACAGCCAAGGCACAGCTGTGTGGCGGCGAGACCCCGGCTTTCGACGAGGCCGAGGTGATGGGTGCTGTCGAAAAGCTGAAGAAGTCCACGGTGCGCGGGCGGATCCTGGCCGGTGAGCCACGCATCGACGGTCGCGACACCAAGACGGTGCGTCCGATCACCATCCGTACCGGTGTGCTGCCGCGTACCCATGGCTCTGCGCTGTTCACTCGCGGCGAGACACAGGCCCTGGTAGTGACGACGCTGGGTACCGAGCGCGATTCACAGATCATCGATGCACTCGAGGGTGAGCGCAAAGAAGCCTTCATGCTTCACTACAACTTCCCACCGTTCTGCGTTGGCGAACTCGGCCGTGTCGGCAGCCCCAAGCGGCGCGAGATCGGTCACGGTCGTCTGGCGAAGCGCGGCGTACTCGCCTGTATGCCGAACCTTACCGACTTCCCGTACTCGATCCGTGTGGTTTCGGAGATCACCGAATCGAATGGTTCATCGTCCATGGCTTCGGTCTGCGGTACCAGCCTGTCGCTGATGGATGCCGGTGTGCCGCTGAAATCGCCGGTCGCCGGGGTGGCGATGGGTCTGATCAAGGAAGGCGCCGAGTTTGCAGTGCTGACCGATATCCTGGGCGACGAGGATCACCTCGGCGACATGGATTTCAAGGTGGCCGGCACGGTGAACGGTGTCAACGCGCTGCAGATGGATATCAAGATCGATGGCATCACCCGCGAGATCATGGAGATCGCGCTGGAACAGGCAAAGCACGGCCGGCTGCATATCCTCGAAGAGATGAACAAGGCGATCAACGCGCCGCGTGCACAGATGTCCGAGCATGCACCGCGCATCGTTTCGTTCAAGATCAACCCTGACAAGATTCGCGATGTCATCGGCAAAGGTGGTGTCACCATCCGTTCGATCACCGAGGAAACCGGTGCGACTGTGGACATCAGTGACGACGGCACGGTCAAGATCTTCTCGGTCGACAAGAGTGCCGGCGACGAGGCACGCAAGCGTGTCGAACTGATCACCGCGGACGTCGAGGTCGGCATGATCTACGAAGGTCGCGTCGCCCGTCTGATGGATTTCGGTGCCTTCGTCACCATCCTGCCGGGCAAGGACGGTCTGGTGCACATCAGCCAGATCTCCGACGAGCGTGTGGAAAAGGTCAGTGACAAGCTGAAGGAAGGGGACGTCATCAAGGTCAAGGTGCTGGAGGTCGACAAGCAGGGGCGTATCCGTCTCAGCATGAAGGCAGTCGACGAAGAGGCCGAGGCCTGATCAACCGAAAGAGTCCAACGGGACGCTGAAAAAAGGGCCTTCGGGCCCTTTTTTCGTTGTTGCCCGATTGTGGCTAAGTCAGCGTGTGCGTGCCGAGCGGGTAGCCATGCTCGCGGTAGAAGCGGAAACGCTGCCTGCCTGACGCCTTTACCGCTTCGTCGTGGTCGACGCATTCGACCAGGCGATCGAATCGACTGAAGAACACCGGCACTTCCGTCGCCAGGTTGATCAGCACCTGGTGTTCATCATGTGCTTCACTGCCGTCACCGATCAGGATCGGGTTGATCGCCGGATCCACCCTGCCGAGCAGGCCGTGCGGCACAAAACTCTGCTCCCAAAGTGTCCACAACAGCGTATCGATATGGCTGGCGAGCGTCGGTTCCGGCACATGGATCAGCACGCGCAGTCCTGCACGGCGCGCCTTCTCGGCTATCCGACAGGCCAACCGGAAGCGGTCACCGGGTGCGTCATCTGCCAATAGATAGAAATCAACCTGGGTCATGCGTGTTGGGACGCACTACATGCTGGCGTTGCAGCGACGCAGCAGGAACTCGGTCAACAGCGGTACCGGTCGGCCGGTAGCCCCCTTGTTGTTGCCGGACACCCAGGCGGTACCAGCGATGTCCAGGTGTGCCCACTTGAACGATTTGGTGTAGCGCGACAGGAAGCAGGCGGCGGTGATGGCACCGGCACCGCGTCCACCTACGTTCGCCATGTCGGCGAAATTGCTGTCGAGTTGGCGCTGGTATTCGTCGAACAGCGGCAGCCGCCAGGCGCGGTCGCCACAGTCGGTTCCGGCCGCGAGCAGCTCGTCGGCCAGATTGTCGTCATTGGCCATCAGGCCGCTCGCCTGGTCGCCGAGGGCGATGACGCAGGCACCGGTAAGGGTCGCGATGTCGATCACTGCGGCCGGTTTGAATCGCTCGGTATAGGTCAGCGCGTCGCACAGGATCAGACGGCCTTCTGCATCAGTGTTCAGTATCTCGATGGTCTGCCCGGACATCGAGGTTACGATGTCCCCCGGCTTGTTGGCATCGCCGTCAGGCAGGTTCTCCGAGCTGGGAACGACACCGACCACGTTGATCGGCAGGTCGAGTTCCACGCAGGCAGCAATTGTGCCGAGGACGCTGGCACCCCCGCACATGTCGTATTTCATTTCGTCCATATTGGCTGCGGGTTTTATCGAGATGCCTCCGGCGTCGAAGGTCAGACCCTTGCCCACCAGGGCCACGGGCCTGCTCGCCGGTTTTCCTCCTTTGTATTCCAGAACGATCAGCTTGGCCGGCTGGCGGCTACCGCGTGATACCGACAGCAGGGCGCCCATACCGAGTTTTTCCATCTGTGCTTCAGACAGCACACGGACATTGAGCTTGCGCTTGCCGCGGGCGAGCGCCTGGGCCTGTTCAGCGAGATAGGTCGGCGTGCAGATATTGCCGGGCAGGTTGGCGAGTTCCTTGGCCAGTGTAGTGCCGACTCCGATCGCACGGCCGTGGGTGGCGGCACGATTACCGGCATTTTGCTGGGCTCGCGACTGGACGAGGAAATGCACCCGCTTGAGCGGATGCTTCGCCGGGGTCTTTTCGCTCTTGCATTGCTGAAAACGATAGACCGCCGAGTCGGCCGCACTCACCGCCTCGCGAACCAGCCGATAGGTATCATCATCGTCCTGCCTGTTCGGCAGCAGGACCAGACAGTCCGCTGCCGCGGACTTGTCCAGCAGCTGAAACGCCGGCAGCAGCGCAAGCCCGAACTGGCGTGGGGTGAACTTCTTCTCCTCATCCAGGCCGACCAGCAGGATGCGCGCTGCGGTGCAGTCACGCGGCTCGTACAGCATCAGCGTCTGCCCGAGATCGCCGGCAAAATCCTGGCGTTTGAGGATGCCCTGGATCTGACCGTTCAGCGCCTCGTCCAGGCCGCTCCCGAGCGCCGAAAGGCGGTTGCCCTTGAATACGCCCACGACCAGGCAAGCTGTTTTCAGCTTGTTCGCAGCACCGAGTTTGCAGCTGTATTCCATGGTTCCTCTCGATTGGTTGCTGCGCCGTGCGCCGTGCTTTCGCTCGTCCGCCGTTGGCGCTATGGTTCGATGTTGTTGCTCGCCAGAGTGTAACGAATCAGGGGCATAAAGAAAGATCGATGGGCGTCATCGACCGACTGCTTTTACGGGAGATTCTCAAGACCTTGGTCGTGGTGCTGCTGGTGCTCGCCCTGGTCATGTTGTCGAGTACGCTCGTGCGCTATCTGGGCAAGGTGGCGAGCGGTCTGCTCAGCAGCGAGATCATCATGGTGGTGGTGGGCCTGGAACTGCTCAAGGCGCTGGGCCTGATGGTGCCACCGGCATTTTTCTTCTCGGTGCTCTGGGTGCTCGGCAGGATGTACCGCGACAGCGAGATGATTGCGTTGGCGGCATCGGGATTCGGCCATGCTCGTATTTTCAAATCAGTGTTGCTGACCGGCATCCCATTGGCATTCGTGGTCGGCCTGCTGGTCATGGAGCTGTTGCCGTGGTCGCGGGGCTATGTCGATGAATTGAAGGCCCTGCAAGCCAACAGCGCGGATATCTCCGGTGTGCGCGCCGGGCGCTTCAACGAGTTCAGCCGCGGTGGCCTGGTGATCTATACGGAGTCGCTGGAGAAGGACGGATTCAAGCTGCAGGGGCTGTTTGTACAGGATCGTCAGCAGGGGCGGCTCGGGCTGGTAACCGCGCGCGATGCCTACCAGACCACGGATCCGAAGACCGGTGAACGCTACGTAATACTCACCAAGGGGCGTCGTTACGAAGGCATGCCGGGACAGCTCGACTATTCCATCGGGCATTTCGAGGAATATGCGGTGCGCATCCCGACCTTCAGCAGCGACGAGGAGCGCGCGCTGCCCGAGAGCGCCAAATCGATGCAGGTGCTGCTGGACTCGGAAAGTCCGGCTGACTGGGCCGAGTTTCAGTTTCGCCTGTCGGCGCCGTTCGCGGTGATCGCATTTGGTGTGCTGGCGGTGCCGCTCGCGCGCTCACCGCCGCGCGCCGGAATCTATGGCCGGCTGAGCTTTGCGATATTGCTGTATTTCATCTTCATGAATCTGCAACGCGTGGCGCAGCGCTGGCTGGCGACCGGGGCAGTGCCGGCCTGGGTCGGCATGTGGTGGTTGCCGCTGCTGATGCTGATGGTGGCGGGCTTCATCATCATGCTCGACTCGAACTGGTTCTGGGTGCAGCGCCGGCGCTGGAGGGCACGACGACCATGACGCTCCGCCTGATGGATCGCTACATTGCCGGCACCATGCTCAAGGCTACCGGCATGACACTGCTGGTGCTGGTCATCCTTATGGTGTTCTTCGGACTCATCGAGGAGATGGACGATGTCGGGCGCGGTGACTACCGCACCATCGATGCGTTCTTCGTGGCCATACTCTCGACGCCGCGTTTCGTTTTCGAGGCTTTCCCGGTCGCGGCTTTGATCGGCACCCTGATCGGCCTTGGGGCGATGGGCGCCCACGGCGAGTTGATCGCGATGCGGAGCGCGGGTTTCTCTTTGCGCCAGATCGTGCTGGCGGTGATGAAGACCGGCCTGCTGATGATGGCACTGGTGTTCGCGTTCGGTGAGATGGTGGCGCCGGCCAGTGAGCAATGGGGTGAAGAATATCGATCGGAAAAGATGCAGCAGAAGGTGACACTGAAGACGCGCTACGGTTTCTGGGCGCGCGACGGCCGCGCGTTTGTCAACATCCGCACCATTCTGCCGGGTGCGCGCCTGGAGGATATCTTCATCTATGAGTTCGATGCCGAACAGCGCCTGACCCTGGCCACCCACGCCGAGCGAGCCGAGCACCAGGGCGATCATTGGAAGATGTTCCGGATCCGTCAGACCCAGGTGGCCGATTCAGGGGTGACAGAGCGGGAACTGGATCAGGCGCGCTGGGACTCGATGCTCGATCCGGGGCTGCTGAGCACGCTCGTCATCCAGCCGACAATGCTGCCGATCACAGAGCTCTACCACTATATTGGCGTGTTGCGCGAGAACGGGCAGTCGGCGACCGACTACGAGGTCGCCTTCTGGGTCAAACTGGCGACGCCGCTGGCCACCCTGGTGATGCTGTTTATCGCTGTGCCATTCGTGCTGGCGCACCAGCGATTCGTCAGCATGGGGCACCGCGTGTTTCTCGGGGTCATTATCGGCATGGCGTTCTACATGCTCAGTCGCGGCATGTCGTTTGTCGCAGTGGTTTACGAAATCAACCCGCTGGTCAGCGCGTTGCTGCCGGCTGCCGCATTTCTGGTGATCGGGATGTATCTGCTCAAACGGGTCCGCTGAACAGACCGGGCCCTGCGTATCACTTCTTCTCAACCAGCACGAGACGGGTGTGGCTGAGACGGTCGTGCCAGGTGAGTCCGTCCTTATCGAACAGCATCCACAGGTAACCCGTTCCGAGCGGCAGCGCCGCCAGACATGCGGCGGCGACACGGGTCAGCGCCTGTCGCCAGCCGACGGGATGCCCGTCGCGGTCGAGGAGCCTGAGCCGCCAGCTGCGCATGCCGAGTGTCTGGCCGCCGTGGGTCCAGAACCAGCCGAAAAACACAAACGGGCAGGTGACCAGGTAAAGCTGCAGCGGCAGGCGCACCGGTGCGTCGCCCAGCCCCAGCGCTCCCTGGACGAAAAAATCTGCTGTGGCGCCGAGCAACCACAATGCCAGGACCAGCCAGCTGTCATAAAAGATTGCCGCGAGGCGGCGCCACAGCCCGGGTGTCGCAGCGTTTCCCAAGTCTGTCGGCATGTGAAAAGGCCTCATGTGTAGGCGGACGAATCCGAAGGAAACCAGGAATCTGGTTAATAAAAAATTGAAGAATATTCGTTAAATTTATGAAAAATAATACTTAAAATACAAGTTCAAGGGAAATCACCCGGTTTGCCGGGGATTGCTCCTAATTGTCGCTCTATCGTCGCCCGCCATAATGGTGCGGCAGTCGTCCAACGCACAAACGGCGCCAGACCGTGGACGGTCAGTGACACCCAAAGGAGGGAAGGATGGAACAGAGAAACTGGGACCGCAAGGCGGTTTCACTCGACGCCGTTGTCGGTTGCCCGCGATTCGGGTTGATACGTGGCCGCATCGCTGACCTGACCCACGGAGGTCTGTACATTCGGGCAGAAACCAGCATCGTGCCGATCGGCGCCGAGGTGACTGTCACCTTCCAGCCAAACGAAGGTGTCTGCAACCGTTGCCTGAGCATCAGGGGGCGCGTTGCCCACCAGAGCCTGCACGGCTTCGGCATCAGTTTCGATCAACTCGATCGGCACTGCCAGGAGACACTCGATCGCCTGCTGCCGCAGATGCCACTGGTGCCGATCAGGGCTGCACCGGCCGTACGCGCCATGCGCTAGACGCCGGGGTGCCGGTACGGCGGCTGCGGTGATTGCCCCTGCTCGCCTTGGTGATTTGACGCGGCCGGACGATAATCGTCCCAGTTTCAGTCGCGCGGGCAAGGTCTATCAACAAGCGTTCGCTGTCACGCAGGTTGCTCAAGGGGATACCCATCCCCGCGCTGGCGCTCGCCTTTGGTCTGGTGACCGGTCTTATCGTGTGGCTGGTCGTCGACCGGGTGCAGACCCGTGCGCTGAGCAACATCTTTGACCAGGCCCTGGAGAGCCAGCTGGACCAACAGGCACGGGAGTCGCTGATCCGTTTCGACGAATATCGGCGTTCCTTCACCTATTTCGCGCGCTTGTTGGCCACGCACCGCCGAATGGCGGACTACCTCGATCCGATCATCTGGGGGCGGCGTGCCCCGGGCATTATTCAGTACAACGCCGGCAATCCGCCACCATGGTTGCCCGATGACCTCAGCTGGCAGGGGGGCGTAAGTCCGCGGCATTTCCTGTTGGTCGATTCAGCAGGAGCTATCCGGGAACAGTACAGTCCGGGTGGAGAGACCCTGCCAACTGCCCTGCTCGGGGATCCGAAAAACTACCTGACCAACGGCAGGCGTCGAGCCTCGGTCACTCTGATGAGCGAGACACCCTGGCTGATCGTCTCCGAGGGTACCGAGGATACCGCACGCACGCCGATGGGCAGCGTGGTGATCATGCTGCCGCTGGATCATGCGTTTCTCGCCGCGTCGCAGCAGTTCGTCAAATCCACCAACAACGTGGTCGCAATCATCGATCCTGACGCCAAGCGAATCCTGTCGAGCAGCAGCAAAGACTCGGTAAAGGTCGGCGAGTCACTGGACCGGGTGCGGCGCAGTTTTCTGGTGACGGCGCAGTCGTTCTTCGACTACGACGACGCCGATCTCAATCTGCTGTTTGCGACCTTGCTGCCACGCGCGTCTTTCGAACGCACCGGACAGCAGGTGCTTGACCTGGAGCGGCGCCAGCGGTTTATCGGCGCCGTCGTCATCATCGCTGCTTTCGTCCTGCTGTTCCTGCTGATATCGAGCCGTATCAGCCGGCTGCTGAGTCGCGTGTCGAGTCTGTCGCGCCGTGCCCTCGACATTCCCGATACCGGGGTCAACCGCCACGGTAACCAGTTGCTGATCCTGGAGGACTGGATCCGTGATTTCGTGCAATTGGTCATGCGTGCACGCGAGGAGATGCGCCGGCAGCACGAGACCGAGCTGCAACAGACGGAAAAACTGCGCATGGCGATCATGGACGCGTCGCTCGACTCGGTGATCACGGTCAATGAGCGTGGCGAGATCATCGATTTCAACCCGACCGCGCAGGATACGTTCGACTACCGGCACGATGAGGCGGTCGGGCGGTCGTTCAGTGAGCTGGTGGTTGCACCCAAATGGCGCGAGACCTTCGAGCGCCTGCTCTACCTGTCGTTGTCGGGCGCGGAGCAGGGTGTGCCTTTGCAGCGCACCGAGATTCAGGCGGTCGCGCGCGATGGTCGGATCTTTCCGGTAGAACTGTCGATAAAACCGGTCTCGCTCGAGGAACAGTTGGTGTTTACCCTCTACCTGCGCGATATCGCCGAACGCAAGGTGCGCGAGGCGGAGATCCGCAGCCTCGCCGCCCTGCCGAGTGAGAGTCCCATCCCGGTATTGCGCATCAATCGGCGCGGGGTCATCACCTACGCCAACCAGCCGAGCACGCCGCTGCTCAAACACTGGGGCTGTCGGCCCCTGCAGACGCTGCCGGTGTATTGGCGCAACCGCATCGAGGAGGTGCTCGCCAGCGCCGCGACAAGCGAATTGGAAGTGGCGACCGACGAGGGCATTTTTTCGCTGCTGCTGGCACCGGTGTCGGAACTTGGCTATGTGAATGTCTATGCCCGCGACATCACCAGTGAGCGTGCTGCGGAAGAAGAATTGAAGCGGCGGCAGAATGAGCTGGTTCACGTTACGCGGCTGAGCAATATGGGTGAGATGGCCACTGGCATCGCACACGAACTCAATCAGCCGCTGTCCGCCATCGTCAATTTTGCCAACGGTTGCGCAAGACGCCTGCGTCTGGATATCGGAGGCAAGGACGAAATGCTGCATGCGCTCGGCCAGATATCGGCCCAGGCGGGTCGCGCAGGCGAGATCATCAAACGTCTGCGGGCGATGGTGAGTCGACGACAGCCGGTACGTGAGGTCGTTGATCTCAACGTGCTGGCGCGCGAGACCTGCTCGATGATCAGTCATGAACTCAGCCGTCACGAGCTGGCCATCGAACGCCGGCTGGCCAATCGCGAGCTGTGGGTGCGAGTCGACTCGGTCCAGATCGAACAGGTGCTGATCAATCTGTTGCGCAACGCACTCGATGCTTTGGTGGACGTTCCGGCTGCTGAGCGTCGGCTCGTCATTGAATCAGGCAGCCAGTCCGACGGTACGGTCTACCTGAGCGTGCAGGACAACGGCTCCGGCATCAGCGACAAGTCGATGGAGCACCTGTTCGATCCCTTCTTCAGCACCAAAGAGAGTGGCATGGGGATGGGCCTCGCGATCAGCCAGACCATCATCAGCAACCATCATGGTAAAATCCGGGCTGATTCCCGGCCCGGCAAGGGGACTACCTTCACTATCGAGCTTCCATCCAGTATGGAATCGGTCGCGAGTGCCGCATCATGATCATGTCTGAATCCACCTCCGCCAAGAACACCGTATTCGTGGTCGATGACGATCAGGCCATGCGCAACTCACTCAAATGGCTGATCGAGTCGGTGGGCATGCAGGTCGAAAGTTATGCTTCGGCCGACGAGTTCCTTGCACAGTACCAGCCGGGACGTGCCGGTTGCCTGGTGCTGGATGTGCGGATGCCCGGCATGAGCGGGCTCGACCTGCAGGAGCACCTGTTCGAGAGAAACATCCAGATACCGGTGGTCATCATTACCGGGCACGGCGATGTGCCGATGGCGGTCCGCGCGATGAAGAGCGGCGCCATTGATTTCATTGAGAAGCCGTTCAATGACGAAGTGCTGCTCGATGCAATTCGTCGGGCGATCGCGCGCGGAGAGCAACAGCGCAGTCACCACTCCGAACACCTGCAGATCCAGGAGCGCCTGTCACATTTGACGCCCCGCGAACATGAGGTGATGCAGATGGTCACCGAGGGACGATCCAACAAGGAGATCGCGAATACGCTCGGTGTCTCTGCCAAGACCATCGAGGCGCACCGTGCACGGGTGATGGAAAAGATGCAGGCCGGATCACTCGCCGAACTGGTGCGCATGGTGCTCGCGGTCAATGGCCACGATTGAATCCCCGGACATCTGTCCAGGGTGATTTGGGTGGCACGGCGAAGCCGGCCGGTGCTGTCCTATGTCAACAGTCCACAGTTTTCCACCGCTAACCGCCCCTCATGTCCACCTGCTGATCCTCGGCTCGATGCCGGGCAGGGCTTCGTTACGGGCGAACCAGTACTACGCACATCCGCGTAACGCCTTCTGGCCGATCGTCGAGCGTCTGTTTCACCTTGAGTCGGGCCTTGGCTACGAAGAGCGCTGTGCGCTACTGGTGCAGCAGGGTGTTGCGGTATGGGATGTGTTGATGAGTTGCACGCGCGAAAGCAGCCTGGATTCGGATATCGACACCTCGTCGATCGTGGCCAACGACTTTGCCGAATTTTTCGCCGCGCATCCTGCGATCGGGCGCATCTGCTTCAATGGAGCGATGGCGCAGCAGGTCTTCGACAGGCACGTCGCCCCGCGATTGCCGTCCAAGGTTGCCGATCTGCCGCGCCTGCGCCTGCCGTCGACCAGTCCCGCGAATGCCGCGTACAGCTTCGAACGCAAGCTTGAGTGCTGGCGGGTGGTTCGGGACATTCGGTGATGCGCCGGGCAAGGCGGACTCATCCCGGCCAGGCGCATCACATCGCTGTTCAGATGCGCCGCCGCGCCGCCAGCAGACCCGCGAGACCGATCCACAGCAGCGTGAGTGCGGTTGGCTCCGGTACCGCGAGAAAGCCCCTGATCTCGCCGCTACCATAGGCAGTCGTATGAATGTTCACGTAGGCCTGGCCGGCGATCAGTCCGTTGAACAGCGCCGCCTCTGCAGAGGCCAGAGTGCCGCCACTGGCTGCCAGGTATGAAGGATTGAAACTGCTCGCCAAGGTGAGGTCGAGAAGCACGTCATACACACCACTCGTGACACCTAACGGGAAACCGGTGAAGGTCGGTGTCGTCGTTGCGACGCCAGCATTGCCCGGTGACGCAACGCAGCAGTGGATGTGTGCGGCGGTGGTTGTTCCGGTCAGACCGGAAAAGGTGATCTGCACACCAAGCGTATGCGCGGTGTCATCGTAAGTGACGGTGGCATACCCGGTGCCCGGCGATGCGTTGGGTGGGGCTTCGTTCAGGCCGGAGAGGGAGGCGTGCAACACGATCGGCGTGGCCTGCGCCGGTGCGACGAAAACCAGCGCTGCGACGATGAACGCAACGAATACGTTTAAGCGAGTCATGAAGGTGTCTCCGAAGGGACCGGCTGGTCCGTAGGCGTCTGATGCATTAACTGAGCCGGACGCTCGGTTTCTCATGGATTCAACGGCTTGCGCGTCGACGCACACGGCGGGCGGGTGTCGGGTGTAAAGGAACCGGTCATTTTCCCGTGTCGATACATATGCCCTGCCACCGTGGCGCCGCGCTGCATATCGCGCCCTCGGCAGGCGCCACCTGGCGCTGTCGCCTCACCACCATTCCCCGAGATTCGCACCCAGGTGGACCTTGCCATCCAGCAGATCGCGGATAAAACCAGCGGGATCGGGCAGTGCGGTGTAGTGGCGATAGGCCTTGACGCCAAATGCGCAGGGATCGAGTGCGTAATAGGTCAGAGAGATCTGCCGCGGATTTTCGAATGCCGGAAGGTCGTACCCATGCAGCAAAGTGTCGCGCTCGGCCGGCGGCATCGTCGATATCTGGACGACATACGCCAGGTACTCGTGTGCGACGCGCGACAGTGGCCGCCCGGCGGTAAGTTCGTCGATCACTGCGTGGCTGGTCTCGTGAGCGGCGAAGCCGATATAGAGTTCTTCGTTCATTGGCAACCTGAACGGTGGCTGCGTTGCGCACTGTTCGACACAAGCGGCATAGGTGAGGAAGTCGATCCGTCGACTGTGGGCATCGTAGTAGCCGATATGCGCGGCGTCTTGGCGGGCGAGTGCCGGGTGCAGGCGGAACTGGATGTCGCGCATAAGGGGCAAGTCGAGGTGATCGAAGAAACGCATCGCCCTCGCGGCGCCGCTGCAGACCAGCACCGCATCGTGCTTCTGACCGGTAGCGACCACGACATCGGGTGTGAGGCCGGGACAACGATATGCCGGGGCTGGATCGTCGGGGGCGCTGTATGCCGATAGCCCGGCAGGCAGCAGGAATGCCGCGAGGAGCAATACCGGAAGACGGGTCAATGGAGGATCTCCAGTTCGGTTCAACTCGGACATTAAACCCAGGGGATGAGGAAGACCAATCGGAGGCGGCGAAGATCGGTAAACAGGGTTGGCGGGACCAGGAGCAGCGAGTCGCCCGGATGACCATTGCGGCTTGGCGATCTGACACGGGCGCCGTGGATCGGGCTCGCCCAATACCCTCCTGGTCGAAGTCGTGGGGGCCGATTATGCGGGCCTTTGCATGATGCAGGCCCACTCAGGGGTGGGTCATTGTCACCCAGCTGCCTTTCGACCAGAGTTCGATCCAGCCCTCACGAAGGTAATATGCCCAAGCGGGACTGTTGATCGGAACGCAGACACTTTTCCTGCTCATGTCGCACCTCTTACCGCCATTCGGTTGTTTCCCATCGACCAGATTGGTATGCGCCTGCCGTGGCAGTTGAATCCCTGCATAATGCACGCCATGTACATAAAATTACTAGTTATAACAATGGCTTGTGCTTGGTCCGACTGATGGCTGAAATCTGGCCTCGGGTGTGGATGTAAACAATCTGGACAGCCACCAAGACATGATTGGAGCTGAAGCGCGGTATCGACCGGTCAACCGGGTGTGTACCGAAACGGGCATACGATAACGCTCATCGTGGCGGTATTGTCGCTCCCGTCCGGTCGTTGTCGCGGTCGTGCCGGTCGGCGATTTCGCTGCGGTTCCGGTTGTGCACCCTGCCGCGCTGAGCATCCGCGTGATCGGTGTTTCGGGAACGCTGCGCACGGCCGCGGGTGTCCGGTTGGTGTGGCTGGCGTTGCGCGGGCCGGTCGACCGCAACGCTCTTGTGCGTGCGGCGTCGATGTGTGTCGGCCTTCGCAGTCGGCTGGCGCGATCCTGCCCCATGGTTCCCCGGGGGCGCGACCGCCTTTTGACCCGATCCCCGTCGCGCCTTTGCGTTGCTGGCAGAGGTGCCTTCCACTTGGCGTGATGGTCCTTTCTCCGGCCCTGGTGATGGCCTTTGCCGGTGGCGCGCTTGTGCGCCCCGATTGTCGGCTTGCCGGTTGCTCCCGTGCGATGGGTTAACGTCTGGTCTGTGTTCCCGCACCGACCCGGGAGGCGAATAGGCTTTGCGGCGATCGTCGCGGTTCCGCTCGTACCGGTCGTGGTCGAGGCGCATCAGTACGCGCTCATGGTCGTGCGGGCGAAAGTGTGGCGGAAGTGTCGTCACGCGGCGCCAGTGAGACTGCTCCCTGCGCCAGTAGCTGCCGCCACGGATGTCGAAATAGATGTCCGTGGAGGGGTAGTAATAGTAGTCGATCTCTGTAGCGACCCCGGCTCGCGGATGTCGATAGGTTTCGCCATGGCTGGCGCAGCCACCGAGACCGGCTGCCAGTGTGATCGCGCCGGCGCCCAGTACCGCGCGGATGAATATGTTGGCGTTTGTCGTCATGTCCAGGTCCTCCCTGCGGGAGCCCCGCGGGTGCGGGTGGCAAAGGTGCCGAAAAAGCGGCGCGCGCATCGGGCGGCGTCGCGGGGAGCCGATTCCCCTGTCAGACAGTCTGGATACCCTGCCCTGAACCTGGGCTGAATGTATGGGGGGCAGGCACGACGGAAGGGACGCACACCGGTCCCTTGCCGTCATCATGGATGCGGCGTTGCGTGGGGCAGGGTGAGGGTATTTGGAGAAAAAATCGCGGCCGGCGGGTGTCAGTCAGGCGGGATCTGGCACTGCCGACCCGCCGGCAGCGGGATCAGAGGGGGCGCAGCTCGGTGAGGGGCCCCGGGTTCTTTGCATCAACTTTGGCGTAGAGGTCGTAGAGTGCCGCCTGCAACGCCTCTTCGATCACCGGGTGGTAGAACGGCATCTGCAGCAGATCACCGACCGTGAGACCCTGCTGGATGCTCCAGGCGAGCAGGTGCCCGAGGTTCTCCGCCTTGATGCAGACCATTTCCGCACCCAGCATGGTTCCGCTGGCCTTGTCGGCATAGACGCGAATCACGCCCTTGTTTTTGGCCATGATGATGGCGCGGCCCACCGGTGCCATCTGGACTTCGCCGATTGCCGAGCTGTCGAGGTCGAGTGCGGCATACGGCTGCCCCACCTGCACGATGTTGGGGTCGCAAAACGTAATGTTGAGCGGGGTCTTGCGTCGGTAGGCCGATACCGTGTCGCTTACGGCATTCTGCCCTGCGATACGACCCTCGTCGCCAGCCTCGTGCAGCAGGGGACGCTCGCCGGTGACATCCCCGGCCAGGAACAGGGGCAAGTCACCGACCTGCATGGTGTTGGGGTCGAACAATGGCACACCGCGCTTGTCCACGGGCACACCGATCGCATCGAGCCCGAGCTTTTCGACATTGGGCTGGCGTCCCATGCTGGCGAGCACGCGCTCGACCTCTATGGTGTTGTCGCCGGCGCTGACCCGCAGCCGGCCGTTGCTGCCCTCGCTGATCTGGGCTCCCTGGCCGAGCCAGAGTTCCATCTCACCGCCGATGATGTCGACCGCCGACTTGATGGCCACCGGATCGGTCAGGCCACCGATCGCTTCCTGCATGTCTATGCCAACGACCTTGCAGCCGAGGCGGTGTAGCGACTGGCCGATCTCCAGTCCGATGACGCCGAGTCCGATGACGGCAATGGACGTCGGCAGTTCCTCGAGCTCGAAGAAGTCATCGGTGGTGATGATGCGGTCACGAAATGGCTCCCAGGCCGCCGGGACGATCGGGCGTGAGCCGGTGGCGATGATCACCTTTTCGGCACGTATACGCTGGCCATCGTCCATCTCCAGCAGATTGGGCTCCACGAAGCGGGTATACCCGGCAACGAACATGCCATCCGGCATCTTGTCCGTGCTGTTGGAGATCACGCGCTCGACGAACACGTCGCGCAGATCCTGGACATAGCCCATCGCCTCGCTGACATCGACGCTGAGACGCTCATGACCCTCGACGCCAAAGCGCTTGAATACTCCGCGGCGGTGGAAATCTTCCGCGATCTGAATCACTGCCTTCGACGGCATGCAGCCGACGCGCGCACAGGTGGTGCCAAGTTCCCCCCCGTTGATCAACACGACTGACTTGCCGGAAGGCCGGACCTTGCTCATGGCGTAGAGGCCGGCACTGCCCGAACCGATGATCGCTACATCTACCTGGCGTTCTTCCACTGGGGAACCTCGAATCGAAGAAAACAAAGGCGGTAGTTTAACCGCTCGATGCTGACTCGTTTACCGGGTTCAGTGGCGGTAATTCGCCGGCCGCCATTGCGGGGACTGCTGCGGGGAGCGGGGGGTGGCGTTGTGGCGCGGTACGGCGTGGCCCCACGAGCGCACCGGCGGCAGATAGTAGTTGCCGTAGGGTATCGTCGCTACGGGGTAGGGGAAGTGGCGGCCGAAGCTCTTGTTGCTGGATCCCGACCTGAAGCAGAAGAACGCATTGGCCGCCTGCGAGACGAACAGCGCCGTGAACAACAGCGCGAGCGCGCTAAATCGCAGCGTACTGCCGGCCCGGATTGAGAATCCCCGCGGGGTCGAAGGTTTTCTTGAGTCGGCGATGCAGATGCTCGCCGACGTGGTTGAGGGGGTGAAAGACCGGAGTTTCTGTGTCGCCATGCCGAAACAGTATGGCATGTCCTCCCACTTTTGCGACCTCGTGACGGAGTTCTGCGGCCGTGCAACTGCTGTATACCCAGCGTTGCGCCCCTGCCCAGTCGGTGAGGACTTCCTTTTCGCAATCCAGGCGTGGCGTCGCCGGCGGCAGTGACAGGCGCCAGAGTGGACGTTCGGACTGAAAAAAATCAAGCTTGTGGTTGCGCAGCTTGCTCCAGAAATCATTGCCAGCACCGCCGTCGCCGCCGATCTGCTTCTCCCAGGCGGCGACGCTCGAGGCGTTGCCGGAGAGGCGGATGTACAGGCGGTCTTCGAGGTGGCAGGCGGCCGACAACGGTGCCGGCTGCCGGGCCAGATCACGCATCAACTGCAACGCGCGATCGCGTGCAACGGTCAGCACCAGGCTGCGTTCGACCTTCGGTGCCGGCAGTACCTTGATGGACAGTTCGAGCAGCGCACCCAGTGTGCCCAGTGCGCCCGCCATCAGCCGTGACAGGTCGTATCCGGCCACGTTCTTCATTACTTCGCCGCCGAACCTCAGGATACGACCCTGGCCGTCGAGCAGGGTGACACCCAGCAGCAGGTCGCGCGGTGCACCGCCCCAGGGCCTGCGTGGACCGCCCAATCCACTGGCGACCGCGCCGCCCAGGGAGGCCTGGCCGGCAAAGTCTGGCGGTTCGAATGCCAGCATCTGGCCATTGGCGGCCAGTGCTGCCTCGATCTCGGCTACCGGGGTGCCGGCGCGCGCGGTGATGACCAGTTCAGTCGGCTCATAGCGGACGATGCCGCGGTGTGTCGCCAGCGACAACGGCTCGGCATCAACCGGGTGGCCGTAGAACGCCTTGCTGTCCAGACCGACCAGCCGCAGTGGCTGCTTGCGGGCAGCCGCCTCGCGCACCTGCGCCGCCAGTTCGGAAGACTTGTCCTGGTCCTGCATCAGAAGCGCTCCAGGTGCGGGAAGCGCAGGTCCCCGGCCTTAACGTGCATCGCGCCGAACTCGGCGCAGCGGTTCAGTGTGGGGATGGCCTTGCCGGGATTGAGCAGACCCTGGGCGTCGAACGCCGCCTTGACGTCATGGAACACCTGCAATTCCTCGGGCGGGAACTGTGCACACATCTGGTTGATCTTCTCCAGCCCGACGCCATGTTCGCCGGTAATGGTGCCACCGACCTCGACGCACAGTTCGAGGATGCGGCCACCGACTTCCTCTGCCTGTTCGAGCTCGCCGGGGTTGTTGGCATCGTAGAGGATCAGCGGGTGCAGGTTGCCATCGCCGGCATGGAACACATTGGCTACCCGCAACCCGGATTCCTTCGAGTAGCGCGCGATCTCGCGCAGCACGTGCGGCAGGTGTTTGCGCGGGATGGTGCCATCCATGCAGTAGTAGTCCGGTGATATCCGGCCGACTGCCGGGAATGCCGCCTTGCGCCCTGCCCAGAAGCGCGCACGCTCAGCGTCATCGCTGGCGGTACGCACCTCGCTGGCACCCGAATCAAGCAGCCGCTGCCTTACCCTCGCGATGTCCTCGGAGACCTCTTCGTTGCCGCCATCGACTTCACACAACAGGATGGCTGCAGCCTGCGTGGGATACCCGGCATGCACGAAGTCCTCGGCGGCGCGGATCGACGGGTTGTCCATCATCTCCAGACCGGCCGGAAGAATCCCGGCCGCGATGATGTCGGCGACCGCCTGGCCTGCGGCCTCGACGTCGTCGAACGCGGCCAGCGCCACCTGTGCGCGCTGCGGGGTCGGCAGCAGTTTCACCGTCACCTCGACCACGATGCCGAGCATGCCCTCGGAGCCGGTGATCAGGGCGAGCAGGTCGTAGCCCGGCCCGTCCAGCCCGCCGCCACCGAGCGTGAGCCGATCGCCCTCTATCGTGACGATCTCGACCGCCAGCAGGTTGTTGACCGTGAGTCCGTATTTCAGGCAGTGCACACCGCCCGCGTTCTCCGCGACATTGCCGCCAATCGTGCACGCGATCTGCGAGGACGGGTCTGGCGCGTAGTACAGGCCGTGTGGCCTGGCCGCCTCGCTGATCGCTAGGTTTCGCACCCCTGGTTGCACCCGTGCACAACCGTTGTCAGGGTCGATCGCCAGTATGCGGTTGAGTCGCGCCAGGCTCAGCAGGATCCCGTCTTCGTGTGGCAGGGCGCCGCCGGACAGCCCGGTGCCTGCGCCGCGCGCCACCACGGCCACGCCTTCAGCATGACAGATGCGCAGGACCTCCTGTACTTCTTCGACACTCCCCGGTAGCACCACCAGCAGGGGGACCACGCGGTAAGCGGCGAGCCCGTCGCATTCGTACGGCTTGAGTTCCTCATCTGAACTGAACACGTGATGACCATTCACCACCGGCCGCAGTTTTGTTGCGAGGTCGGCGCGTCGGCGGTTTCTGTCGATGTCGTTCATGCGGCCATTGTGGCAAAAAAGCGCGTGCTGCGTGCACTGCTAATCGTGTGGAAAAAGTAACCGCCGATCACGCCTGTCTTGCGACGCGCTGCCGGCAATGGCGCACGGGGCGCGGCTCAGGTTTGTTAGTATGCGCGCCTGGGCTCCCCGGCATACTTCGAGAAACGCATGGCAAACCCCGCGCGCACGCTGTTTATCATTTCCGATCGCACCGGCATCACGCTCGAGCACCTGGTTCGCACGCTGATGACCCAGTTCGACGATAGCTGCTGTGAGCGGATGGTGCTGCCTTTTCTCGACACGCCGGCCAAAATCGAGGCCGCGATCCGCGAGATCGAAGCCGCGGCGACGCACGATGCCGCGCCTCCGGTGGTGTTTTCCAGCATTGTCGACGAGTCCCTGCGCGCGCGCCTGAAGGAGGCGGAGGCACGGGTGTTCGATATCTTCGATACCTACCTGCCGCCGTTGTCGGCGGCGATCGGTATCCCGCACAGCGGGCATATCGGCCTGAGCCACGGCATGGGTGATCAGGGCGAGTACGATCGCCGCGTGGATGCGGTCAACTTCGCGCTGAATTTCGATGATGGCTCACGGTTCAGGGGGCTTGCGGAGGCAGACCTGATCCTGGTGGGCGTGTCGCGTTGCGGTAAGACGCCGACCTGCCTGTACCTTGCAATGCAATACACGGTGCGCGCGGCAAATTTTCCACTGACCGAGGACGACTTTCTGGTGGGCAGGCTGCCAGAGCCCTTGCGCGAGCACCGGGACCGGTTGTTCGGTCTGACCATCTCACCCGACCGCTTGCATCGCATCCGCGAAGAGCGCCGCCCAGGGTCCGACTACGCCAGCCTGCCGCAGTGCCGCAAGGAGATCTCGGCCGCCGAGGACCTGTTTCGCAACAACCTGATCCCATTCCTCGACAGCACCTCGGTATCGATCGAGGAGCTATCGATCGAGATCATGCAGCGGATCGGGGTCGAAAGGCACTACTGACCGCACTGGCGGTGATGCCTGGCGGGTCACAGCCAACGCACGCGCCGGAACACATACAGCAGGCCGGAAGCGATGCCCAACATCACCCCCAGCAGCACGAAATAGCCGTTGGGCGAGCGCAGCTCGGGGATGTTTTCAAAGTTCGTCCCGTAGATCCCGACCAGCAGGCTCAGTGGCACGAAGTTCTCCCTGACGATGGTCAGCACCTTGGAGTGCCAGCCTCCACCTGTGCAGCGGCGTCAGCAGCCAACGCGCGAACACGAACACGCTTGCGATGACGGCGAACTGCAGCCAGAACTAGGGGTCATGAAGGCGCATGTTGATCGCGTGCGCCAGGTTTTCGGGCGACAGACTGCAGTTTCGAAAGGTCGATCAGATCGTTCAAGCGGCCCCCGGTGCGCTCAGTCAGTGGATGGCACACCGAGCGCGGGTGCGGCGGCATTGCAGGTGGGGTGGCGGTCCATGCATCATTTTTCGCCGTGTTGCTGCTGCACGCACCAGGATTGCCCCTGTGCGCTCATGTCGCCAGCCGGTTGCTGAGGCTGCCGATCCCTGGGATCTCGATCACGATGGTCTGGCCGTCGACCATGTCGACGGCGCCGACTGAGGTGCCACAGGCGATCACGTCACCGGGATAGAGAGCAATCTCGCGCGCGAGGTGCCACACGATCTCCTGTGGCGAAAAGATCATGTCGCTGACCGGATAGTCCTGCTTGACCTCGCCATCGAGGATGCCGCGCACCCGCAGCGCGGCGGGGTCGATGCCAGTGGCGATCACCGGACCGACCGGGCCAAAACCGGGAAAGCTCTTGGCGCGACACCACTGGTGGAACTCGCCATTTGCGAACAGCGGTTCAGGGGCTGTGACGTCGTTGACGCAGGTGTAACCAAAGATGATGTCGTCGATACCCTCGCGTGGCGCCTGATAGCACGGCTTGCCGATCACGATGCCGAGTTCAGCCTCGAATTTGACCCGGCCTTCGAACCCGTCAGGACGGCGGATCGGTCTCAAATGGGCAGACAACGACTCTCCCAGCTTGACGAAAAACAGTGGGAAATCCGGGATCCGGGTCTGCTCCAGCTGTTGGCGCTCATGAAAGTTGTTCCACAGGCCAAGGAACTGGCGTGGTTGCACCGGAGGCAGCCATCGGGCATCTGCGGCGTCGACGACGGTGCCGTCTGCTACCGGATCAGCAAACAGCTCGCCTTCGTACAACGCAATCTTGTCACCCTCGAGGCGGCCGAGTCGGGGTTTCCCGTCGATGTCGATGCGGCACCAGTGTGCAGTCGCCATGGGCTACTCCTGTTCAGGTGATGACGTCGGGTGCTGCCCTGCCGGTTTGTTGTTGAATGTCCGCCAGTTCATTGGCGATCCTGATCAGCGGCGCCAGCGCGGTCTGCGGGTCCAGCAGCTGACGGGTCGCTTCGGGTTCGTAGGACTCGAGGTAGATGCGCAGCGTCGCGCCGACGGTGCCGGTGCCCGAGAGGCGGAAGATGATCCTCGATCCGTCGGCGAAACCGATCCGGATGCCCTGGTGGTCGCTGACGGAGCCGTCGATCGGGTCCGTGTAGCTGAAGTCGTCGGCGTAGGCAACTTCCAGGCCATCCAGCAGGGTCCCCGAAAGTGCCGGCAGGCGGCTGCGCAATGCGTCCATCAGCGCACTGGCCTGCTTCGCGTTGACGCCCTCGTAGTCGTGACGTGAATAGTAGTTGCGGCCGTACTGCTGCCAGTGCCCGGTCACGATCTCCGAGACCGGCTGGCCGCGCCCGGCGATCACGTTCAACCACGCCAGCACGGCCCACAGGCCGTCTTTCTCACGCACATGGTCAGAGCCGGTGCCGAAGCTCTCCTCGCCGCAGAACGTGATTCGCCCGGCATCAAGCAGGTTGCCGAAGAACTTCCAGCCGGTGGGTGTCTCGAAGCATTCAATCCCCAACGCGGCCGCGACACGGTCGACCGCCTGGCTGGTTGGCATCGAGCGCGCGACGCCGATTATCCCGTCACGATGGGCGGGGATCAGTGTTGCGTTGGCGGCCAGCACTGCGAGGCTGTCGCTCGGGGTGACGAAGAAGTCGCGACCGAGGATCATGTTGCGGTCTCCGTCACCGTCGGAGGCGGCGGCGAAATCCACCGCGTCCGGGCCCTGCGTCATGGCCACGAGCTCCGCGGCGTGGACCAGGTTGGGGTCGGGGTGGTGGCCGCCGAAGTCGTCGAGGGGGATGCCATTGATCACGGTACCCGGCAGGGCGCCGAGTAGATTTTCCAGGATATGGATGGCGTAGGGGCCGGTGACCGCGTGCATAGCGTCGAAGCGCATCTTGAATCCACCGGCAATCAGCTGGCGGATGGCGTCGAAATCGAAGATCGACGCCATCAGCTCGGCGTAGTCGGCCACCGGGTCTATGACCTCGACCTGCATCTTATCGAGCCTGTGGCTGGCCACCGCATCGAGCGGAATGTCGTCACCGCCGGTGCTGCGGTAGTTGGCGATGTCGAGGGTCCTGGCGTAGATCGCCTCTGTCACCTTTTCCGGTGCGGGCCCCCCATTGGCAGTGTTGTACTTGATGCCGAAGTCGCCGTCCGGTCCCCCGGGATTGTGGCTGGCCGAGAGAATCAGGCCGCCCGCGGCGCCGTACTTGCGGATTACGCAGGACGCGGCCGGTGTCGACAGCAGTCCATCGCGGCCGACGAGTACGCGGGCAATGTTGTTGGCAGCCGCCAGCCTCAATATGACCTGAATTGCCTCGTAGTTGAAGAACCGGCCGTCACCCCCGAGCACCAAAGTGCCGCCGACCAGCTCGCGCTGGGTGTCGAATACCGCCTGAACGAAATTCTTCAGGTAATTGCCTTTGCGAAACACCTCGACGCGTTTGCGCAGCCCGGAAGTGCCGGGCTTCTGGTCTTTATAAGGCTTGGTGGAATAGGTGGTGACTGGCATGTTTGGTCGGTCCTGCAGAAGCTGGGGGGATTTTTACCACAGCCGTGACTTGAAATCCCGCGCCACCGCCCCAATATCGCCGCCCATCGATTCAGACCCCGCCGGAGGAATGCCAAGCAATGACCGCGACCGCGCAGAAGGAAACCCTGGATTTTCAGGCCGAAGTCAGCCAGGTGCTCAACCTGGTCATTCGTTCACTCTACTCGAACAAGGAGATCTTTCTCCGCGAACTGATCTCCAATGCCTCGGACGCGGCGGAAAAGCTGCGGTTCGAAGCGCTCAGCAACGATGCCCTGTATGAGGGCGACAGCGCGCTGAGGATCCGCGTAACCGTCGATAGCGAGGCCGGCACGGTCACCATCCTGGACAATGGCATCGGCATGAGCCGCCAGGAGGTCAACGACACGATCGGCACGATCGCCAGCTCGGGCACGCGCAAGTTCCTGGAGAGCCTGTCTGGTGACAAGGCCAGGGACAGCCAGCTGATTGGCCAGTTCGGGGTGGGTTTCTATTCAGCCTTCATCGTCGCCGACAAGGTGACCCTGACCACCCGCCGCGCCGGCATGCAGGCGGACGAGGGGGTGCGCTGGTCGTCGAGCGGCGAGGGCAGCTACACCATCGAGAACGTCGAGCGCGCCGAACGTGGCACCGAGATCGTGCTGCACCTGCGGGAGGAGGAGAAGGAGTTCCTCGATGCGTGGCGGTTGCGCAGCATCATCGGCAAGTTTTCCGATCACATTGCGATTCCCGTGGAGATGCTCAAAGAGGTCGAGCCGGCAGATGAGGGTGAAGAAACCGAGGCCGGACCGGAGCCGGAATGGGAACAGGTCAACCGTGGCACGGCACTTTGGATGCGCAACAAGTCGGACATCAGCGACGATGAGTACCACGATTTCTACAAGAACACCTGTCACGACTTCGAGGCACCGCTGACCTGGGTCCATAACCGGGTCGAGGGTACCAACGAATACAGCTCATTGCTGTTCGTGCCGGCGCGCGCCCCTTTCGATATGTGGGACCGTGAGCAGAAGCATGGTGTGAAGCTGTATGTGCGCCGTGTGTTCATCATGGACGAGGCGGACAAACTGATGCCGCACTATCTGCGCTTCGTCAAAGGAGTCGTGGATTCCGATGATCTGCCATTGAACGTGTCGCGCGAGTTGCTGCAGCACGACAAGAAGATTGACAGCATCCGCAGTGCCAACGTCAAACGCGTGCTTGGGCTGCTGGAGAAACTGGCCAGGGACGAGCCCGAAAAGTATCAGACATTCTGGAAAGAGTTCGGCAAGGTACTCAAGGAAGGGCCAGCGGAAGACTTCGCCAACCGCGAGAAGATCGCGGGGCTGCTGCGATTCGCATCGACCAAATCGGACAGCGACACACAGGACGTGTCACTCGAACAATATCTCGAGCGCATGGCCGAGAAGCAGGACAAGATCTACTACATCACCGCCGATACGCTGTCGGCGGCGCGCAACAGCCCTCACCTCGAGGTGTTCAAGAAGAAGGACATCGAGGTGCTGCTGCTGACCGACCGGGTCGACGAATGGCTGGTCTCACACCTGACCGATTACAAGGGCAAGCACCTGCAGTCGGTGGCCAAGGGTGAGCTGGATCTCGGCGAGTTGGATGACAAAGAGACGAAGGAGAAGGTCGAGAAGGCGGCCGAGGAACACAAGCACCTGCTCGAGCGGGTCAAGACCGCATTGGGCGATACCGTGAAGGAAGTGCGTGTGTCCAGCCGGCTCACCGAATCCCCGGCCTGTCTGGTCGTCGATGACTATGACATGAGCCAGAACCTGGCGCGGGTGCTCAAGCAGTTGGGCCAGGATGCGCCGATGCCCAAGCCGATCATCGAGATCAACCTGGAGCATCCGCTGCTGCAGCGTATGGACAGCGAGGCGGATGAGGACAAGTTCGGCGAGCTGGCGAAACTGGTGTTCGACCAGGCCCTGCTGGCGGAGGGCGGACAGCTGGACGATCCCGCCGGTTTCGTGCACCGGCTGAACCGCTTGATGCTGGATATGTCGGCCTGATCGACCGGCCCCTGGCGTACGGCCGGTGCCGCTTGGCGCGCCGGCCGTCGCGCTTTCGTCACAAACCGGTCAGGCGTCCATCACAGGGTTGCTGAGCGTCCCTATGCCGTCGATCGTTATTTCAATCGTATCGCCGGTCGTCAGGTAGAGGGGGGGGTTGCGGGCGAATCCGACACCTTCGGGCGTTCCTGTCAGGATCACCGTGCCCGGCAGCAGCGTCGTGTCACGGCTGATGAAGGCAATCAGTTCGGCCACCGGGAAAATCATGTCCGCCGTGCTGCTCGACTGCATCGTTCGGCCGTTCAGCTTGGAGCTGATCGACAGCGCCTGTGGATTCGGGATCTCGTCGGCTGTCACCAGCACCGGACCCAGCGGACAGAACGTGTCGAAGCTCTTGCCGCGAACCCACTGGCCGCCGCCACCGTGCTTTTGCCAGCGCCTCGCGGACACGTCGTTGGCGCAGGTGTAACCCAGGACATGTTCGAGTGCTGTGTCGGCCGTGACATCGCGTGCCGTCTTGCCGATCACTACCGCCAGTTCGGCTTCGTAGTCGACCTCGGGGCCATGTTCGCAGGCCGCCGGCAGGCGAATCGGGCGTCCGGGGTCGGTGACGGCGGTTGGGGGCTTCATGAAGATCACCGGGCTGTCGGGCAGCTGCGCGCCGGTTTCCATCGCGTGGGCCCGGTAATTCAATCCGACCCCATAGATCACGCCCGGCTGCAGTGGAGCAAGCCACTGCTTGACCTCGATCTCCTGCATTCCCACCGTCAAGCCGGAGAAGGGATCTGATCCAACACACGCTACCGCCCGGTCCGGGCCAACTGGCACCACCCAGCGGACGTTGTCGGTCTGGTCGATGCATCGAGTGATTTTCATCTGCTGCGCTTCTGTTTTGTGACGATAATGTTGTTAGATTGCCATGCGACACTATCGAGGGAAACGCATGTCCGAGCTACACGCAGTGCTACGTGATCCGATCCTTGTCGATTCCGGCATTGCCAGGCTGCAGCATTTCGAGCAGGGCGACACGATAATCATCGAGGGATCGGAAGATCGCGTGATCTATCTCGTCGAGACGGGGTCGGTGCGGGTATCTGAACGGGTCGAACTGGAAGACCGGAGGCACATCCAGCCCGGTCTGTGCGATCTTGGCCCCGGGGAGGTGTTTGGAGAGCTCAGCCTGTTCGACCCGGAACCGCGCAGCGCCTCGGTCGTCGCGGTTGGGCCCTGCGAGTTGCGGGTGTTCGACGCGGAGGCCCTCGCCAGCTATTTCGATCGCCATCCGCAAGAGGGATATGTAGTCCTCAAACAGCTGTTTAGCGTGCTTTGCAGCAGGCTGCGTCAGGCCGACCGCCGCCTCGGCTCGCTGTTCGCCTGGGGGCTGAAAGCACACGGAATAGACCAGCATCTCTAGCCGACTGCCGTCGCGTTACCAAACCCGGGGGATTCGGATAAGGTTCCTCGATCGACCTATTCACAGGCTCGAATGGTTATTTCTGCCTTCCCCGTGTCACAATTTGGCCCCGAAAAATCTCGTAATCACCGTAGGGAGCAGATTCATGCGCGTTATTCTTCTCGGTGGCCCCGGCGCCGGCAAAGGTACCCAGGCCAACTACATCAAGGAACGTTATGGCATTCCGCAGATCTCTACGGGCGACATGCTGCGTGCGCACGTCAAGGCTGGCTCCGAACTTGGTGTGGCGGCGAAAAAGATCATGGACGAGGGTGGCCTTGTGTCGGACGACATCATCATGGGCATGGTCAAGGAACGTATCAAGGAAGACGACTGTAAGGCCGGTTACCTGTTTGATGGTTTCCCGCGCACCATTCCGCAGGCAGAGGCGCTGAAAGAGGCTGGCGTGCCGATCGATGCCGTGGTGGAGATCGACGTGCCGGACGAAGAGATCATCAAGCGCATGTCGGGCCGCCGCGTACACCTGGGTTCGGGGCGTACCTACCACGTGGTGTTCAACCCGCCGAAGCAGGAAGGCATCGACGATGTGACCGGCGAACCGTTGATCCAGCGTGACGACGACCAGGAAGACACGGTCAAGGCGCGCCTCAAGGTCTACCATGACCAGACCGAGCCGCTGATCAGCTTCTACAGCAAAGAAGCGGCTGCCGGCAGCTGCAAGTACGTGAAAATCAACGGGGTTGGCGGTGTGGATCAGATCCGCAGCCAGATTTTCGAAGGACTTGGCGGCTGAGTTTCGGTACCTGCTGATCTGGCGGACAAGGGCCCGAGCCATCCCGGTCGGGCCTTTTCCCAATTGCCGCTGCCGCGTGTGATAAAGTGCGAAGATTATTTCGCATTTTCCGGAGGCCATGATGGCTGTCGTCGAGTTGACGAAAGACACCTTCGAAGAGGTTGTCACCAATAACGAGTTTGTGATCGTCGATTTCTGGGCGCCCTGGTGCGGCCCCTGTCGTTCGTTTGCGCCGACCTATGAAAAGGTGTCCGGGGATCATCCCGATGTCGTGTTCGCCAAGGTCAATACCGAGGATGAGCAGGAGATCGCCGGTCATTTTCAGATCCGCTCGATCCCCACTTTGATGATCTTCCGCGACAAAATCATCATTTTCAGCGAGGCGGGAGCGCTGCCGGAATCCGCATTCCGCGAGCTGGTCAAAAAGGCCGGCGAGCTGGATATGGAAGAGGTGCGTCGCCAGGTGGCCGAGCAACACAGCGGTCAGGCCTGATCATCCCTGATTCAGGATTTTAAGCCGGGGCGGTGCGCCTCGCAGCGCTTCGCTCCGTCTATACTGAGACCTGGCATTCAGCAGACAGGTCCATGCTTTGCAGCACTGCACGCGAGTCGACAACTGGTTGGGTGATCGCCCCTCGGTCGGTGACCTGCTGGCACTTTGCGAAGAGAACTATCGGCGCCTGCATTATCTGGTCCCGCAGATGAGGCGGCTGCAGGGCCGGCATCTTTCGAGTCGGCCCGACCATCAGGACCTGCACCTCACGATCGTCGAGCAGACGCGTTACACGACGCTGATGCGACTCACCTACGAGTTCCCACAGGACGGCGGCGGCTCCGACCCCGATGCCCTGTTGCGCGTCTATCACGATGCGCGCCAGGTGGAGGTCGAAGACCTGCGTCAGCACGCCCTGCCAACGCGCCGTCTCTACGAAGCCCCCGGCCTGATGAACAAGTGGCGCCTCAATCTGTTCGTCTCGAAGTGGCTGACGTTCTGCGTCAGCCAGGGACATCTGTTCGTCGACGATGTGAGTCGGTTGCATCCGCTGCCTGCCTGCGACCTGGGTTGAGTTACAAAAAAGCCCGTCGAAACAATGTTTTGTCGCATCTTCGTCACAGATCCTGAAAGATCAGCAGGGGTCTTCGGACCCGGACTTGTGTCGTTGTCCAGGTCGCGTTCTAGGTAATCTGGACAAATTAAATGTTGACTGTTTTCGTCGGTTACTGCTAACTTCTTTCCCGAGCAAATTACTAGGTAATTGCATTTCTGCAGTCATACGAGGAGAACGAAGATGAGACTCTCTACCAAAGGCCGCTATGCCGTCACCGCCATGTTGGACCTCGCACTCAATGGTACGCAGGGTCCTGTCACACTGGCCGACATCTCCGAGAACCAGGGGATCTCACTGTCCTATCTGGAGCAGTTGTTCGCCGCCCTGCGCAGCAAAGGCCTGGTGCGCGGTGTTCGCGGGCCGGGCGGCGGTTACTATCTCGGTCGCGATTCCGACGAGATCTCGATCGCCGATATCATCTGCGCCGTCGATGAGTGGGTGGAGTTCACGCGCTGCAAGGGTCGCCAGAATTGCCAGGATGGACAGCGCTGCCTCACGCACAATCTCTGGGATGACCTGAGTCAGCAGATTTTCATTTTCCTCACCGATATCACCTTGCACGATCTGGTACAGCGCGGTGAGGCCCGCGAGGCAGAGCGCCGCGAGAAAAAGGCCTCTTCGCAGGTGGTGGGGCTGAAGACCCAGGCCGCCTGATTCACGGGTGTGTGCACTGCCTCGCAAGGTGTCTGTAGTAGCGGCAGCGAGGATTCGAGACGCCCTTAAGGCTTTGTGAAAATGCCGGGTTGGGTGTAGCCTCTCCCGCTGCGGACGCTTTAACGGTCCGTCTCGAAAGAGTATTGCGCGGGTTTGCCCGCTAGTCCCCCGGTGATTCGTGGTTCGGCTGCCGGTGGATTTATTTAGTCTACGGACCACACGCTTGAGAGCATTCTGAAGATGAATATATATGTAGGTAATCTGGCATACGGTGTCACTGACGACGATCTGCGCGAGGCTTTTGCCGCGTTTGGTGAGGTTTCGCGTGCGAACGTGATCATGGACCGTGATACGGGTCGGTCCAAGGGATTTGGCTTCGTTGAAATGCCGGATAACGCCCAGGCCGAGGCGGCAATCAACGGACTGAATGAGAAGCCTTTGTCCGGTCGCGCGATTCGCGTGAACGAGGCAAAGCCGCGTGAAGAGCGGCCGCGTCGTCCTTCGCGTCATTGACCTGAGCTGAAGATGGATGGTCACCCGGCGGTCGTAATCGCCGGGTGGCTGCGGTTAGTCGAGAGGATACGAGCATGGCTTACAGCGACAAAGTCATCGACCACTACGAAAATCCGCGCAACGTCGGTGTGCTGGACAAGAGCGCGCTGAACGTCGGTACCGGGATGGTCGGCGCACCGGCCTGCGGTGACGTGATGCGTCTGCAGATCCAGGTC
>Ga0116152_10000596_pt1 | contig 29485 bp, 31 predicted proteins | sample AD_UKC119_MetaG_FD_89894 | JGI IMG/M metagenome (GOLD analysis project Ga0116152, IMG submission 89894) | Active sludge microbial communities of municipal wastewater-treating anaerobic digesters from Hong Kong - AD_UKC119_MetaG | ecosystem: Engineered > Bioreactor > Anaerobic > Digestate... | reverse complement strand
TCCCGCAATAGAACCAGTCGCCTTTGCGCCAGCCTTCCATGACAGCTTCGGCCTCGGCCTGCGCCTTGGCGAACCGCTCGCGGAACCCGTTTCCGGGGCCGATAAATCCGGGGTCATTGATATACAGCGACGGCCAGAATCCGTCCTGCCGCTGGTCCGGCGCGTCGGCACAATCGTCCAGGACGATTTGTGCCATCACGGTGAACCCGTCCGCCTCGCAGGTGATCGTGTCACCTGCGCAGACGAATGAATCGAAACGTTCGGTGAAGGTCATGGCTGCGTCCCTCACCGTGTCCAGAAGATGTGGACTTCATCGAAGCCGGTCTGGAAGACGAGGATCTCGCCATTGAGGGCCATGTCGCGGGCCATCGCCTGCCAGTCGATGTAGTATTCAAGCGCTTCGGGAATTTCCGTGCCGGAGTCGCGGGTCATTTCCTCGGCGAAGTCTGCGGCGGAACGATATTCACCGGCATAGTCTTCGAACGCGGCCACGGCTGCATTGAGGTCATTGCCGAAATAGCCATAGACCTTCGCGCCAAGGCCTCCGTGCTCTCCGATGAACTCGGCCAGTGCGCATACGGTCTCGAACGAAGCGTATTCCGACAGGCTCGCGCCTTCGAACCCCTCATAGTCATGGATCGCCCATTCCTCGGCACCGGGCAGCGGCGAGTCTGCCAGCATGGCGCGGACCTCGGACATGATTCCATCCGGCGTCGTCGCATCGATCCAGCGCCCATGCAGGCAGCCATTATTGTAGGCGGCAAGGCACGCCACATAGATGCGGGGGCGGTCCTCGGGCGGGGGTGCGGTAGCAGTTCCAAGGGGTGCAGGGGTTGCGGTGTTGCAGGGCATGGCGGGTCTCCTTCTCTGCCGCGTCCTGCCCGCGACAGGCGGGGGTGGGCGGCGGAAAAGGCCGGCGGGCCGGGCGGACAAGCGGCACGCGCAAGGCGGGAAGGTAGGAAGCTTTCAGACGCGCCAAATTTCACCCATCCCGTCGCCTTGCGCGTGCGGCGCGCCCGGCCAGACGTGCCGTCCGCCCACCCCCGCCGGGCGAGGACTATTCGAGGCGTCAGGGGGAGGCACGTGCCTGTGGCAAAACGGGCAACCCTGGTCACTTTGGAGCCGTCGTTGCGCATCGGGGCGCTGGATTGCCTGCCTACCGGATCTGCGCTGGCAAGGACCGCCCGAATCTTACAGAACAGGGCGGTTATGACGATGCATGTGAGAGATTTCCGGGAAACGGACAGACTGGCCTTGATCGCGCTGTGGAGCGCCTGCGGTCTGACGCGGCCCTGGAACGACCCGAATGACGATATCGACCGGTCGATAGAGGCGCGAGAGGCGACGATCCTCGTCGGTCATGTTGGCGATCAACTCGCCGGATCGGTCATGGCCGGCCATGACGGTCACCGGGGCTGGGTCTACTACCTTGCCGTAGATCTGGCATTCCAGGGTAAAGGTCTGGGACGGGAACTCATGGAAGAGGCCGGCCTTTGGCTTCAGTCACGCGGTGCGCCCAAGCTCGAACTCATGGTACGCGAGGGAAACGAGAGTGCGGAGAAGTTCTACGAAGCCCTCGGCTTCGAGCGTCAGCAGGTCACCGTCTATGGCAAAAGGCTGAACGACACTCCGCAGGCGGCGCGGAAGAAGGCTTCCTGACCCTTTGACCATGCCACGCGGCCGTGACCCCTCTGGCCGTAAGGCCAGTGGGAAGCTCGGCCCGAGGCCCACGGCCGGCGAGCCCCCGCAGCGCCGGCGCGCCCAAACGGGCGGGCCGGTGACCGGAGACGAGCCGGGCCAGTCGAAAAGCGATGAGATACGAAGAGCTCTAGCCTCCTGAATAGCCCCGCGTGAGCGGGCCAGAGGGAAGGCGACATCCATAGAAGTTATCAGATGTCCGGTGCGACAAAGTCCTGGGCGCTCAACAATATAGACCCAGGCAGAGCCGCGTTCGTCTTACGTCCGAAGTGCAGTTGGCGGGATCAAGCGGCCCGCGGAATCTTTGGAGATTGGACCAGGAGGTCGCGATATCCCCCATTTACGAGGTCTATTCCGCGGTCGCGCGCCCGTCGCATTTCGTCTTTCATCGACCGGCTGGGTCCCGCCCAGGCCTCGTCCGCGCGGCCCTTTCCATAGATCACGGCTGCGGTGTCTCTGAGTGAGAGGCCTGCTGCATGGCAATCAAACGCGACAAGCGCATTGCGCAAGACAAGGGCGCCACGGCTCCAATTGACCGGCTCCTGGACGGACCCGTCGCCATAGATGCGATGGGCTTCCTTGAGAATGAGGTACCTTTGTTCCAGGCTTACGCCGCCTTCGATCAGGAACCCCATTTTGACGGGTTCCATGGCAAGCAGGGACATTCCCGTGCAGCGAACCTGTACGACGCATCCATTGCCTTTGAGCAGCAAGAGTTCACGGCCGGACGTGTCGGTCAGATGGAAAATGCGGCAGATGCTGGTCGTTTTTTCATAGATGTCGCAGACTTCGCCTGGCGCGCGCGGTCCGACCTGGACCTGAACCTGCCTCGGGTAGAGACCGGCCGACCAGAAGACATTTGCATCGAACCCATTGAGTGAGGAATCCGGGAAGAATGCAAGCCCCCAGCGTTCCGCATCGCATTGATCGGTGCGTGGACGGATGATGGTGATATTGCGACAGGCTTCACGTACGGAGAGCTCTTCCTCGCCGTGCCGCGAAGCATCCGACAAGAAATCCTGATTACGACGGAGGAATTCCCACGCCCAGCGGCTGCGTGAGAGTTTTGAGGCGTACTCAAAGTGTTCGAGACCGACTTTGCGTATAGTCATCATGGCTCCATTCCTGTGCGACTTTCTCGCCGGGGGCGAAGCAATCTCAATGCCATTGCTCCCATAGGTAGGGGGCTGGGCTCATGGGTGCGTAAAGATATCCGGACTGCTTGTTAATATTCTGGGGCGCTTTTTGTCTACGGGGTCGGTATGTGCGTGTGGTGAGGTAAGCTGGACATCGACTTGTTGGAGAACAACGGAGGCCGTGATGTAGAAGTAGAGCGATTTGGGAGTATACGCCCGGCTACAGAAAAAGGGCTGTCAGCCCGTCCAGTATTGCCCTTCTGGAAGCTGACTCCCATCTGTGCCATGAGTCGATCTTTACCTTTGAAACCTGGTTCGGACGGATTGCAAATAATCGCTCACAATTATCGATGCGGAGGAGCGTGCGATGCCGAGAAAGAAGTTTTCAGACGAATAGATTGCTTTTGCCAGGAGACAGATGGAGTCAGGCCTTACCTATTGGGGAGTTCTTCTGCGAGATGGGCATCGCCGAGACCCGGCGATTGAAGCGGCTTGAAGAAGAGAATTCGAAGCTCAAACGTCTTGTAGCAGACCTGACATAGGACAATTCTCTGTTGTGGGATGTCTTGCGGAAAAAAGACGCCCGCGCCTTCATATCGTGCTGCAGCGGCAGGGCGGGGAGGTGATCCATAAGCGGATCTACTGCATTTGCAGGGTAGAATGGCTCTCGATCACGACGCAGTCCGGAGCGGGGGGCGCCGATACTGGGCAGGTCAGCCCGAAGCCGGCGGGCCGAACGCCGTGTGGGAAATAGAATTCGCTTCAGACAAGCTGTTTGACTAATTATGATTCCGTATAGCAACAATTATGGGATGCCGCACGAGAGCTGCCCTGGCGACCTCTGCGAGGCTTGACTTCCAAGTTTAACGGGGATTCGAAGAGTTTGTGCGGATCGCTTGGGTCGCGTGGAAGCCGGGGCGCGTTCGCATCGACAGCGGGCCCGAATTTCCCGGCCGTTTGCCCGATCAGCAGGCATATCTAAACCAGATCAAGCTCGACATTTATCCTGACCCGGAAAGCCTGCGAGTAAATGCATGCATCGGGTCTTTCAACAGCCGGTTTGGGCAATAGTACTTCGGTGCCGCTTTGTTCCTTTCGATTTGAACTGCCCGGATCAGGTCGAATGAGTGGCGAACGGATAACAACGAGAAGTGACCGCATTCGGAACTCGGCAACTTAACGCCGAGCGCTGAATGCGGCCTAGAATCAATCAATCCTTAATGTCGCATGACGGTCCATATCTGTCTCCTGCAATTCCTAATTGCTGGGTGAGAAAGGCAATGGCGATCAATCTAATGAAAGCCTGACCATTTCGCTATGAGTGCTCTACAGATATGAATAATCATAGGTTTCTTGATGGGATGAATGCAATCTGTACATCGGTTGATGTAAGTCATTGTTCACCAAGGATGTCAGATTGACTGTTAAATATTATGGTATTGATGAGGCCTGACTTTGTCGATTGCACCGTGTCCTTTTGCTGCCACTACTTTGATTTTGTGGCCGAGGACGGGCGACAATGTATGATTGACTTTGCACGCAATTCTTCGACGTTTAATTCAGACATACCCAGCCATTCCTTCAGAATCCGTTCATTGGCGCTCCCGAGAGAGGGGGGCGATGTTGGAAGGCTAACTTCAGCGCCGGGAAATTTGATCGGGTCTCCAACGACTTCTACTTTTGTATCAGTACCTTGTTCATTTGCAGCCTCAAAAGAAATGATCATGTTCCGGCCCGCCGCACGGGCGTCATCGAGCGCTTGGGGTACAGATTTAATGAGAGCGGTGGGAACTTCATATTCCTCAAGCTTCTCGACCCACACGGCGGCAGGCTTAGTTAAAAATGCCGCTTCAAGAATTTTCCAAAGCGCATCCTTGTTGTTCAATCGATCACGCGGGGTTCTAAAGCGCTCATCTTCGATTAGTTCGCTTAGAGCGAGTGCTTTGCACAGTCCCTTCCACATTCGCTCAGTGTTGGCAGTGACAACCAGTTCTTCATCATCGCTTCCAACGAATGATCGGTAGGTCGGGATCGAATCGTGACGAGCGCCTTGGCGTTGAGGGGAGGTGCCGGAGAAAAGAGCATAAGAGCTCTGGTAGGATAGCATAGCGAGGAGGCCATCAAGCATTGCCACATCGATGAAACGTCCGTGCCCGCTTCTTTCCCTATCTGCCAGAGCGGCATTGATGGCAATTGCCGTATACATGCCCGCGACAATGTCTCCTGCAGGAATGCCCAAACGTACTGCGGGGCGGCCAGGCTCGCCGGTCAAACTCATTGTGCCTGACAGTGCCTGAACGATCATGTCGTAGGCCGGTTTATCTTTCCAAGGACCCGTTTGGCCAAAGCCGCTAATTGAGGCCCAGATAATCTCAGGTCTTTCACCTCGTATCGTGTCAACATCAAGTCCCAGGCGCGCTGCTACGCCGGGACGAAAATTTTCGACAACTACATCAGCCACATTGATCAGCCCTCTGACTAGATTCAAACCGTCAGGTTGTTTGATGTCGACCGCGACGCTTTTCTTGCCCCTATTGGCGCTAAAGAAGTAAGCGCTGTCTTCCCCTATAAAATATGGAGGGACAGACCGGCTCAGATCACCTTCAGGGGGCTCAATTTTGACAACTTCTGCCCCAAGGTCCGCGAGAATCTGTGTGCAAAAGGGGCCTGACAGAAATGTAGTAAGATCGAGAATACGATAACCCTTCAAAGGATAGGCTCGGTTCTCATTTTTTTGGGAGGAGTGTTCCATAAATACTATCTCATACGCGTTCATAAAGATGAATAGTGCATGCGCCTGTCCGTCGTCAGGTATTTGAGACTTCAGGCTGCCTGACTTAAGGAGGGTCTGGCGCATCTGGGTTGAGTTAAGCAGCGGATTGGGCGTGCTGCAAGCGCCGTAGTTTCATGGTCCTCCTTTTGATTTTCTCACGTTCCAGCAGAATGGTCTGGCCGCGGCCCGTATAGACATCTGCCGGAGTGAGATTGTTCAGGCTCTCGTGATAGCGCTGGTGGTTGTAGTAGCCAACGAACGCGTCGATCTGCGCTTCGAGGTCTCCCGGCAGGAAGTAGTTTTCCAGCAGGATGCGGTTTTTCAGGGTCTGATGCCAGCGCTCGATCTTGCCCTGGGTCTGGGGATGATACGGCGCGCCGCGCGTATGCTTCATTCCCTTGTCGGCAAGATACTCAGCCAGATCGCCAGAGATGTAGGAAGGTCCGTTGTCTGAGAGTAGTCTTGGGCGATGGATCACGTTTACTTCATCGAGTCCGGAAGCCTCAAGCGCCAGGTTCAGCGTATCCTGCACATCGCTCGTCGCCATGCCGGTACAGAGCTTCCAGGCAATGATGTAGCGGGAGAAGTCGTCAAGCACGGTGGAGAGATAGAACCATCCCCAGCCGATCACTTTCAGATAGGTGAAGTCGGTCTGCCAGAGCTGGTTCGGCCCGGTGGTCTTCTCCCTGAACTCATCAGCCGCTTTCATCACGATGAAAGCCGGGCTCGTGATCAGGTTGTGCGCCCTCAAAAGCCTGTAAACACTGGCCTCGGAGACGAAGTAGTGCTTCTCATCGGTGAACGTCACCGCCAATTCCCGGGGAGATAGTTCCGGTTGATCCAGGGCCATTTCCAGTACCTGCTGACGCACCTCGTTCGGGATGCGGTTCCAGACCCGGCCGGAGCCGCTGCGCCGATCCTCAAGCCCGGCTTCACCGAACCGCCGGTAAAGGTCATACCAGCGATAGAAGGTCGGACGTGACACGCCGATCTGTTCCAGTGTCTTCTTCACCGGCTGGTGTGATTGTTCGACCAGCCGGATGATCTCCAGCTTCTCAGAGGCAGGGTATCTCATTCGGTATCCTCCCCATCCCCGATCACGCTTTTTTTCAGAATGCGGTTTTCCAGCGTCAGGTCGGCCACGACTTCCTTCAGATCCCGCATCTCGCGCTTCAAGCCGCTCACCTCACCGGACGTCGCCTGGCGCTCGGTATCGCCGGAGAGCCGCCTCTTTCCCGCTTCGAGGAATTCCTTCGACCAGGTGTAATAAAGGCCCTGGGCGATCCCCTCACGCCGACACAGTTCGGCAATCGAATATTCTCCGCGCAGGCCTTCCAGAACAATGCGGATCTTCTCTTCGGCAGAGAATTTGCGCCGGGTCTTACGGCGTATCTCTTTCACATGTTTTTCGGCCGATCCTTCCGGCCCGGATTTCTGTCTCATCTTCGCTCCCTTGGCGGGCTACGATGTGCCAGAAATCCTCCTTAAGCAATTTGGCCGATCTGTCTCATGGTCGCTGACGGGGAACAGTTGGTCATCAATACCTCCCAGATTGTAATTCCGATTAACGGAAAAAATTTGCTTATAGCGGAATCTTGTGATTTTGGCTTGGTACGCAAAGTTAAGCTGTTCGTCAACAAAAAGTTTGCATGTAAACTAATATGATGGGATATAAATTTTATGGCGACTGATGAAGTGAACAGAGATTTATTGAAGCTCGTGAGAACGGTGCTTTGGGACTACCGACGAGAAGCCGAATTGGCCGTTTTGGGGGCAGGGCTTTCCCCTTCAGCGGGTCTCGTTTTGGTGGAAATCGCGCGAAGCGGCGATGGAGTGCGACAGGGGAGCGTTGCTCGACAGCTTGCTTTGGCGGAGCCATCCTTGGTCCGCCCTGTTGATCAGCTATGCGTGGCTGGGCTGGTTGAGCGCCGAGTGGATCCGTGTGACCGTCGGGCAAAGACGCTGCATACTACTTCAGAGGGAAAGATTCGAGCAGCTCAGATAGAGGATTCCTTGTTCGAGCTTCGGCACGATGTTTTGGGAGAAATACAAGATGCCCAGATTCGACAAGCGATCAGCGTGCTCGAACGTGTAGGTGAGCTGACAAGGCGTCGAAGGTCAGCCAGACAGTCTGACTAGAAGCGGGCGGTTCGTTCAATCGCCCTCTGCATTGGGCCATTGAAGGATCAGGAGGTAACTGTTCGACTATGCGGGTTTAGCGAGTAGGTCCAGCGCCACATCGACGATCATGTCCTCCTGGCCACCGACCATGCGTCGTTTGCCGAGCTCGACAAGAATTTCGCGCGTATCGAGGCCGTAATCTTGCGCGGCCTTTTCCGAATGTCTCAGGAAAGATGAATAAACGCCTGCATAGCCGAGTGAGAGTGTTTCGCGGTCGACACGGACTGGCCGGTCCTGCAGCGGACGGACGAGGTCCTCGGCTGCGTCCATCAGGGCGAAGAGGTCGCACCCATGTTTCCAGTCTTTCCGGTCGGCGGCGGCAATGAATACTTCCAGCGGCGCATTGCCCGCTCCAGCTCCCATGCCGGCAAGAGACGCATCGATACGCCGGGCACCATGTTGGGCCCCGACAATCGAGTTGGCTACACCGAGTGACAGGTTGTGGTGAGCGTGTATGCCGCGCTCGGTCTCTGGCTTCAGCACGCGGTCATAGGCTTCGAGCCGGGCAATGTAGCCGTCCATGTCGAGGGCGCCGCCGCTGTCGGTCACATATACGCAGGTTGCACCGTAGGATTCCATCAGCTGTGCCTGAACCGCAAGCTGATCGGGCTCGATCATATGGCTCATCATCAGAAAGCCGATCGTATCCATCCCAAGGTCGCGGGCGACCCCGATGTGTTGCTTTGCGACATCAGCCTCTGTGCAATGGGTTGCGATCCGGACCGAGCGCACGCCGAGTTTGTAGGCGTGCTTGAGTTCCTCGATCGTGCCAATGCCGGGCAGGAGCAGCGTGGTGAGCACTGCCTTGTCGACTGCATCAGCGACCGCCTCAATCCATTCCCAGTCGGTGTGGGAGCCGAAGCCATAATTGAAGCTCGATCCGTTCAGGCCGTCACCATGAGCGACTTCAATAGCATCCACACCAGCCTTGTCGAGCGCGGCGGCAATCTTCTGCACATGCTCGATACCGTATTGGTGGCGAATGGCGTGCATGCCATCCCTCAGGGTGACATCCTGAATGTAGAGTTGGTCCGAGACCGGATTAAAAGACACTACACGGCCTCCTTCATGCGCCGGCGTTCGGCAATTTTCTCTGCAGTAGCTAGTCCGGCGGAGGTCATGATGTCCAGGTTGCCGGCGTAGGCGGGCAGGTAGTGCGCGGCGCCTTCAACTTCTAGAAATACGCTTGTCTTGATGCCTTCGAACTCGCCCAGCCCGGGGATCCGGACCGGATTGTTGGAGCCGAACCGCTCGAACTGGACCTTCTGCTTGAGCCGGTAGCCGGGTACATAGGCTTTGACTCTCTCCACCTGTGCGAGAATCGCCGCCTCGATCTCAGCCTCATCGGCGCCGGAAGACAGGGTGAAGACCGTGTCGCGCATGATCATGGGTGGTTCGGCCGGGTTGAGGATGATGATCGCCTTGCCCTTTGCTGCACCTCCGACCTGCTCGATGCCGGCCGAAGTTGTTTCAGTAAATTCATCAATGTTTGCGCGCGTTCCTGGCCCGGCAGATCTTGAGGAGATGGAGGCGACGATCTCCGCATAGTGGACTTTGGCAAGGGAGGAAACTGCCGCCACTATCGGGATCGTCGCCTGCCCCCCGCAGGTAACCATATTGACGTTTTGCGCATTGAGATGCGCATCGCCGTTCACCACGGGGATTACGTAGGGACCGATGGCTGCAGGAGTGAGGTCGACCATGACTTTTCCTGCACCCGTAACGATATCATTGTGTCGTTTGTGCGCGCCGGCTGAAGTGGCGTCAAAGACAACACCAATCTCCGGCCAGACATCGAGTTTCACCAGTCCATCAATACCCTCATGAGTGGTCGCAACTCCCATGCGCCTTGCGCGCGCCAGACCGTCCGAGTCCGGATCGATGCCGACCATTGCGCCCATCTCAAGCACTTTCGACTTGCGTATCACTTTGATCATCAGATCTGTGCCGATATTGCCCGATCCGATGATGGCCACCTTTGTTTTGTCTGTCATGGTCTTCAACTCCCGTAGGTGAACTCTACAGATCCTATTCCACCCACTATTGCTTTCACGTGATCACCGGGAGACAAAGTTGCCATCGGACCAAGTGCTCCGGTCAGGATAATGTCTCCTGCTTTCAATTCCGTGCCTCTCTGGGCTAGCGTAGATGCCAGCCATGCTGCCGCTTTTAATGGATGTCCTAAACAAGCAGCTCCTGTACCCATCGAAGCGAGAGCCCCGTTAACTTCCATCACCATGCCGCAAGTGAAGAGATCAAGTCCGGCCATGGCCTTTCTATCTTCTCCAAGGACAAAAAAAGCAGATGAGCCATTATCGGCAACAGTATCAGCAAATGTAATTTTCCAATCTGCGATACGGCTGTCGACAATTTCAATTGCGACTGAAGCGTAGTCTGTTGCTGCGACCACATCTTCTTCTTTTGTGTCGGGGCGGTTGAGATCCTTCTTCAGGATGAGCGCAATCTCAGCTTCCGCTTTTGGTTGGAGAACCCGGGCCCGCGGGAGGATCCCTCCCGGCGGAAGCTGCATGTCGTCAAAGAGTACACCGAAGTCAGGCTGGTCCACACCTAGTTGCGCTTGGACAGCTCCGGCGGTTAGGCCAACTTTGCGGCCAATAACCCGGCGCCCCCCTGCGATCCAAAATTCAGTGTTGATTTCTTGTACCGCATACGCTCCCTGAGCATCGGTTGGCGTCAGAACGTCCCGAAGGGGCGGTATGGCGCCGTTTTTGTAGGCCGTTCTCAAGCGCCTGGCAGCGTCAATCAGGCGATCGTTGCTGGATGACATGGCGAGCTATTCCTTTGGAAAAGTATCTTCGTTCTGGCTAGACAAGTGTGAGGGGAGAGGCAATTTACCTCCCTGAATTATTCCCGTATGTTGAGAATCATGGATAAGGCGGATACTTCCCTGGATAAAGGACTTGTCTTGCTCAGGATGATTGCTGAAGACAACGGCGCGACCGCATTTCGTGAGATGGCCGATCGTCTCAATATGCCTTTGTCAACGGCCCACAGGATATTGGCGACGCTCAAAGATCACGGATTGGTGTGTCGATTGGGGGCAGGGAGGTATGGAGCGGGGATTGAGCTGGCTTCGCTTGCTGGTTTGCCGAACCGGCTAGCCCTTATAGCAAGAGTCGCTAGACCGTTCCTGGACGCCACCGCCCGGGAGACAGGATTGACCCTGCATCTTGGTGCACTGGAAGATGGGATGGTGACATATGCAGTCAAAGCAGAAGGCGCGCCGGCGGATACCGCTGCGGAATTCACGCGTGAAGGCATGCAATTGGAAGCCTACTGTTCAGCGGTCGGGAGGGTCCTTCTCGCGGGACTAAATAAGTCGGAACAACGATCCTACCTTTCGGATGGTCCATTCGTCCAACTGACAACGCGGACTGTTACGTCTCCGCATCGGTTGCAAGGTATTCTGGAATTGGTTTCGGAAAGGGGATTTGCAGAAGATGACCGCGAAATTTCTGACGATCTTTGGTGTCTTGCGGTTCCACTCCGGTCAAAAAAAGGAGAGGTTCTGTGCAGTGTCTCTGCTTCCATGACTTGGCATCCAAAAGCTGCCTTGCGAAAGGAGGATGTTATCCGAAGCCTTCAATCCGTTGTTGGGCGCATTGGTTATCGGTTGTGATTCATATTTGTGCTGTCTTTAAGTGACGTGGTCTGGAAAGCCTTTCTGTAAGGCTTTGTGGCATCCGGTGAATTCAGAATCGTATTTGTGCTAACAATTGTGTGAGCTTTGATTGCACACAGGAACTTCGCATCCGATGCAAGCCGGCATTAAACGACTGATTCAAGGACATTTTCTTCCAGCTGACTTCACAAAATTCGAAGAACGGTTTGGGGCTCTTCCATTCCATCTTCATCGCTCCCATCAACAGCTGAGCCACCGGAATGGAGTGGTATTGTGGCGAGAACATATTCCTAAATACTGCGTCTGCTGCACTTTTCTTTCGGCCTGCAAAAAAGCGGTCGCAGTCAATACACAATATGGACCCCTGGAAGCACTAGTGCCGAATTCTTGGAACTTCAGGCGTTGGTCAAGTCGCTGACATTCCTCCGTCGATAATTAAAGTTGTTGCATTGACGTACTTCGCTTCATCAGATGCCAGATAAAGTACCCCATATGCAACATCCCAAGCATCGCCCAGTCTTCCCGCGGGGACCTTCTTGGCGCGATCTTCCTGGAAAGAATCGATGTCGTGCCCGTGTGCTTCTATCAACCTCTTGCGAACTCTGGGCGTGTCTATCACACCAGGAAGAACCGCGTTGCAGCGGATGCCTTGGTTGGCATACATAACGCCCACGTGTTGCGTAAGCTGATTGATCGCGGCTTTTGATGCAGCATACGGCAAACAAGGATAAGCTGTTCGAATCGAGCCTACCGAAGAGTTATTTACGATGGATCCGCCGCCATTTTTAAGCATCACTGGCAGAACGGCTTGAATTGTTAATAACATACTAGTTGCGTTCACATGCATGATGCGATTCCAAGTCTCAGGCGTGATGTCAAGCGGGCCACCGAGAGCCTGAAGTCCTACATTGTTGAAGAGTATGTCAATGCGTTTGTAAGCCTCAATCGTTGTTGCAACAAGATTGGAAATGTCCTCACTCAAGGATACATCAGCCTGAATCGGAATGCACTCTCCGCCTTCGCTCCATATCGTCTCAGCCGTTTCATTCGCTCTTCCGAGATCAATATCTGCTACGATGACTTTGGCGCCCTCTCTTGCAAACAAGATTGAGGTGGCTGCCCCATTACTCAATCCTTGTTCGATTGCTCCTGCACCTGCTATAATTGCTACCTTGCCCGCGAGTCTCATCGTCATATTGGTACCTTGCTATATGGCTCGAATTATGTGGGCTAACCTACCAGCAGAAGAGATCAAATGACGAAATGGTGCTCTCTGGGCCTATGAGGTATTGATAGCTAAACGAACATCTGGGGCATGAATTGCGGAATTGAGTAAACGGTAGGAATACGAATGACTAAGGTTTCTGATCTCCCGCCTCAACTTTTCCGTTTCCGCCACCTGTGTAGGGATGATTATGCTCAAATTAAGGTGCGTGCCCTGATGTCCGGATCTTTTAACTCAGCAATCCGGCTTCTCAAATCTTGCCGGCTTTTGATGAGCTTCCGATAAGTGGCAAAATCAACAGGTTCACAATTCACGGCACAATAGGCGACTAGCGCTCCCTCTTTAAGGTATAGAGCCGTAAACTTCCTTTCGTCCAATAGGCCGCGCACAACAACTTGGTCGTAATTGCCTATGTGTCCGGTGGACTCGATGTGAAGGTTGAACACGTCTGACCATGCGTAGTTCATAAAATCATACTTGGCAGTGCCGCCGCACATGTTTGTCGCCGCAAGTTGTCCGCAATACTCAGCATGCCCCCAATGCTCGCCGCGCATTCTTCGCCCGGCATAAGGGTCAAAATAATTTGCAACATCTCCCGCAGCGTAAACGGAAGACACGCTGGTGCGCATATCCGAACCGACGACAATCCCATCATTTACGTCTATGCCTGCCGACCTGGCCAAATCGACATTGGGGGTGATTCCTATACCGACTATGACAAAATCGGTGGGGATGATCTTGCCAGACGCGGTAGATACCGCAGTGACAGTAGTCTTTCCGACAATTTCTGCTACGGTTTCACCTAGCACCATTCTAATCCCGCGTTCTTCGCATTCCTTCCTAACAACTGTGGATACATTTACGTCGGCGAAGCGAGGCCAGATTCTATCCATGGCTTCAATGATGGTGACGTCGCATCCCATTATGTTGAGGGAGGCGGCAATTTCCAAGCCGATGAAACCTGCTCCGACCACAACAACCCGCCCCCCGCGGATAGCGGCATTGGAAATCGTTGCAGCGTCAGCCGCTGTTCTTAAATAAAAAACACCCTTCAGATCTGCTCCCGGAACATGCAACCGCGTAGGGGAGGCGCCAGTGGCAATTAGCGCAGTTGAGTATTTCAATGCGGATCCGTCGGTAAATTGTACTTTTCTCTGGTTGACATCTAAGGCGCAGATAGGCGTCGATGTGATGATCTCGACTCCATCCAAACCAGATGACGGATAAATAAGTTCAGCCCGGCTTTTTTCCCCCCGCAGAAATTCTTTTGAGAGTGCGGGGAGGTCATAAGGGGGGAGGGAATCTGAAGTCACCATTGTGACTCGGTCATTCGGGCGCAAGCGGCGAATTTTTTTTCCGGCGCTATAGGCGGAGATCCCACCGCCTATTATCAAAAAATCTGTGTCATTCATATAGGTTTACCGGCATTAGTATGAAGTGAGCTGAATTACCATGCCACGCGGTGAGGGGAGCAGAACATTACACCCATCACTGAAAAGGCAGCATACAGAGAAACTTCCCCAAAGAAACTCAGTGCAGGTAAGCTAGTGGGGAGGGGGGGTAGCATCAAGGTGGTTCATGCCCCCAAATACTTGGCGCGCGATAATGCTGGACCTGCCAATTCTCATCATCGTCAATGAGCAAGCCATCAAATCCGTACTCCACTCGAAATCCGGAAGGCGTCTGCGCATAGAATGAGAGCATCTTGTCATTGGTGTGGCGCCCCAATGTTCCGGTTGGGATCGATTTTTCCTTGACTAACGCCAAAGCCAATCCAACTTCATCAAGACTTCCGGTTTCTATCATGAAGTGGTTTAGACGTTTGCCGCCTGGCGGACGGGGGCCGAGCGCTAATGAGTGGTGTCTCGGATTGACGTGAAGAAAATTGATCGGTAGCGCGGAATTGCCCCGCTGAAAAAGAATGATATCGCTGATCTTCGCACCCAAAACAGCCGTATAAAATTGCAGACACTCGTCTAGTTTTTCCACCTGAAGAACTATGTGCCCCAGCCCCAAACTATCGGCCGTGAAGCTTTTAACGCCCCTCGGTGAAATGAACGGACGATGATCCAAATATGGACTATGGTAGATTTCCGTTGCAATTCCATCGGGGTCTTCAAACTTGATAAGCTCAAGCACCATCCGTCGTGCCGCTTCAGCCGGCGTGCCTACCTGCACATCGATTCCATACGCACGAATTCGATCGGAAATTTGTTTCAGGGCTGCTGCGTCTTTAACTTCCCAGCCGTGGAAAATGATATCGTCTTCACCGGTAGGTGAGATCTCAAATCGATGGTGGTGAGCGTCCATTCGCAAGAAAATAGCCCCATTGTCAGGGGCCGTGCCATTCTCCTGCAAACCAAGAATATTGCACGCAAAGTCGCGCCAGTTTTCCAGATCGGACACGCCAAGGCCGATATAGCCAAGCTGGCACACACTCACTGGATCGTCTTCAAATTCCACGTTGCTCATACGCATTTCCCATTCATGGCTGGCTTGAAGCTCAGAAATTGAACGGCAACACTTGCGCTGTCAACACTAAACCCATAACCTCGATTTGCTGCAGAGAAATATATGCAGAGTTTAGGCGCGCGGTATGAGGCGCACTACAGGGAGCAGAGCATGGCGCAGGATTCAGACATAAAACTACTTGGTGTGCAGGAGTTGAAACAGCTTTACCGCCTACCTGATGTTCAGGTCGTCGATGTTCGGTTGCCATTTGATTTTTATGGCGGGCGTGTCCCCGGTTCGGTAAGCGTTCCGGGGGTGTCAGTGGCGACTTGTGTGGGAACGATTCCCGCTAGCAGTAAGCTGGTCATCGTAGCTGATGACAATAAGGCGGGTGCTTTGGCAGCGCGTGTTGCTCTGCAGGCAGGTTATATTGATGTGTCGGTGCTCGATGGGGGGATCGACGCATGGTTCGATGCAGATATGCCAACGGAAACTATATCGGATGGCATTCCTTCGCCGCTGTCAAATAGGGATCAAGCTGGACAATAATGATCGATCGCCCATTCGATCCAGAAGCCGGAATTCTAAAGTCTAGGGCCTTTGTCTCCTCCGAGCTTTATGCTGCCGAGTTGGCCAGCATCTTCAGGCGATGTTGGTTGCTCGTTGCTCCGGTGTCCTGGGTTCAGGATCGTGGCGAATACGTGACGACTTCGCTTGGGGAGGTGCCCGTAATAGTGTGGCGCGGAGGCGATGGGGAATTGAGGGTCTTTCTCAATCAATGCACTGGGGGACAGGGCCCGATTGTGACAAATGAGCGGGGGGTGGCGGATACTTTGTCTTGCGCGTGTCACGGCTGGTCATATTCGGCGCATGAGAGTCCTGATGCTTTAAGTTTGATCCGTGTGCCAAGGGTGGAGGCGTTTTCGGGATTTGTGTTTGCGTGTCAGGATGTGAATGTCCCGCCACTGAGTGAGTGGATGGGTGATTTTGTTTGGTATTGGGATTTGATTTCAGGTCTATTTTGCGGTGGGGTTGAGGTTGTTGGCGGGGGGAGTCTGCGGACGCGGGTTGCATGTAATTGGAAACTGGCCGCAGAAGCTTATAGTGGAGATGTATACAGCGATGGAACATTGTCACGTGCGACGCGAGAGGTTCTTGACTTGGGGGGGGCATTGGACGGCAGGCGGGGGCTGCAGATTGCTACCCGATCGGGAGCAATAGCTGTACTTCTCGATGATGACGGAAGTTCAGGCCGCGAGGATCCAATAGAGCATATGGCTCCAATACTTGCTACATTGTTTCCAAATATATCATTCGATGGTCGGGGAAGGGCGCTTCATGTTTGGCACCCTCGCGGCGTATCTGAAACCGAAGTCCAAACCTATTGCCTTGTGGGCAAGGCTAATTCAATGGAGAGCAAAGCCAAATGGCGCCGACGGTGTCAGTCGTTGTTTGGGGCGGCAGGGTTGTTGATGCAAGATCAGCGCGCCGTTTGGGAGTCAATTTCTTCGCAGGCTAAAGCACGCAATTCGTTCGACCTCAACTTGCAGATGGGTTTAGGTCGGGAGCGCCAGTTTAATATTCCCGGGCGATGCTCGGATCTCACAAGCGAAATGAATCAACGAGCGTTTTACGAATGGTGGCAGGATCAATTGATGGTCAGTGCGCCCCCCGCCCTGGGGGCTAGCATTAAGATGTCTCGCTGGCATGCTCGCTGACTAGATGCGGAGAATGTAAGGATGCAGTCGTGAAATATAATCTTCTTGGGAGGACAGGAGTAAGAGTGTCTGCTCTCTCTCTTGGTACGGCAACATTTGGAGTAGCCCCACTTGAGGGGGAGGTTGATCGCATGATTGGGCGCGCACTCGATCTAGGAATCAATGTGATCGATGTCGCGAACACTTATGGCAATCAACCCAGATTTGATCGTCCGACAGCTCCTCCGGCGAATAAGCGGCTATCGTCTGAAGAGATGGTGGGGCGTGTACTTGGGCGTAGGCGTCGCGATGTGGTTCTATGTTCCAAAGTGATGGAACCTGTGGGGGCGGGAGTAAATGATCGGGGGCTTTCAAGGCGTCATATATATCAGCAAATCGAAGAAAGCCTGCGTCGGCTGCAGACTGACTATCTCGATATCTATTACGCGCATCATCCTGATCCCGACACCCCTTTGGAGGAGACGATTGGTGCGTTTGATGATCTGGTTCAACAAGGGAAAATCCGATACTGGGCGCTATCGACCTACCCTGCTGCCCAGATTGTAGAAGCACTTTGGCGGGCTGATGCACTTGGTGCTAGCGCTCCAGTCTGTGTACAGATTCAATATAGTTTGGCAATTCGGGGCCTTGAGAAGGATCTTATTCCGACCTGTGCGGCGCATGGCTTGGCGACGATGGCTTTCGGCCCTCTCGCGGGAGGCTTGCTTGCGGGTGACGCCAAGTCGAGACCAGCGACGGGGCATAAGCGGTGGGGGGGGCCCGGTTATAGCGAAGCTCAGCTAAAGGTGGCGTCCCAATTGGAGGAACTTGCGGAGCGGTCTGGGTATACACCTGCCTTACTTGCCATAGCTTGGGTTATATCGAGGCCAACTGTCGCTTCTGGCATCATTGGTCCAGAGTCCATCGATGAGTTGGAAGCCAATGTATCTGCTGCGAATTTATCGCTGCCAGGAGATTTGCAGGCCGCACTCGACGAAATCGGAAAACCGGTAGTCTCCCGCTGGGAGTAGTCTCTAATTTTATTGAAGAGGAAAATTCATGTTGGCTGAGTTCTATCCTGTGATGGATGAGAAAGACCTTCCTGACGGATCAATGACGGGCGTAATTGTGAACGACGAAAATATTCTGCTGGCCCGCATTGGGGATAGGATATATGCGATCAATAATATCTGTTCGCATTTTCATACTCACTTGTCGAACGGTGAACTCTTGACAGACCTCTGTCAGGTTCAATGTCCGCTCCATGACAGTTCATTCGATTTGCGAACTGGTGAGCCAAATGATCCTCCTGCGGAGGATCCTGTTGAGGTTTACGGTGTGGAGCTTAGGAATGGAACAATTTGGATTGGACCACCTCATGTAGGTTGACTGGTCTCAGCTGGTCAGCGTCTGGCGATCTGGACCCGACCCACCTTCACTTGACATTGCGCATAGTTGCTATAGCAAGTGTTGTTAAAACATTAAGGTCAACTTTGGGAGTTTATGATGCCGCAAGCAATCGAAGCAAAAAAAGGGTCGTTCGGCGCTTATGTCGATTTGGAAAACGGCACGATTGAGCGTGAAATTTTCTCGGACGAGGCAATCTATCAAGCCGAGCTTGAGCGCATATTCGCGCGCGCTTGGAACTTCATGTGTCACGAAAGTCAGATCCCAAAAACGGGCGACTTCTTTCAGACTTACATTGGTGAAGAGAGCGTTATTGTTACGCGTGACAAAAATGGTGAGTTGCAGGTCTTGCTAAACTCGTGTCGTCATCGCGGTAATGCGGTATGCCGTGCTGAATCGGGAAATACGAGGTCATTCTTGTGTACCTATCACGGCTGGACATATGACCTAGAGGGAAAGCTGATCGGCGTTCCTGGCTACAAGGAATATTACAAGGGGTGTTTGGACAAGGCTAAGTGGGGCTTGGTCAAGGCTGCGAAGGTGAAGAGCTATAAGGGCTTTGTCTTTGCGACGATGGATGCTGATGCGCCTGAGCTTGAGGAGTTTCTCGGTGATGTGGGCTGTCTGGCGTTGGATTTGTTTACCGGTCAGGGCAGTCTGGTTGCAGTCGAGGGGGTTCAGAAGAATGTTATCGGTACAAATTGGAAGTTTGCGGTAGATAATCTCTTTGATTATTATCATGGAGAAATATCTCATGCCTCGGCGATGATGTCCGGTGTTGTCGGGAGTTCGGGAGGGGGGCCGCTCACCAATGAGGAACGGGAAGCAATTCTTGCGCCGATGACTCATCGTGTAGTCCTTGGCGAGTACGGCCACGCCATTGGTGGGCCACGGCTTACGCCGGATTTCTGGAAGTCACAGGCGGAAGGTACTTTGATGAAGCAGGGCGTGGCTCGGGGGGTTCGCAACGAAGAGTGGCGTACCAATCCGGATGTCTTGGCGCAAATCGGAGAGGTGGGGCGTGATGTTCGCGGCCACCCAAGTATTTTTCCCAATATGTGGCTTGCGAACAATGGTCAGATTGCAATGCGTATGCCCAAGGGACATGATAAAACAGAAATCTGGTGGTTTACGTTTGTGCCGGAAGAGTTCACGGAGGAGCAGCGACGGGCTCGGGTTACGGGCGCCAATCATGCTTTCGGGCCGGCGGGGCTTCTTGAGCAGGATGATGGGGAAAATTGGGATCAAAGTACCCGGGGCACTCGCGGTGTTATTGCCCGCCGATATCCTCTTAACTATCAGATGAATGTAGGGAAGGGGGAGGTAATGAGGCCGGCAGGCGGCCCCAGTTACATCGACGCTGCCCTAAATGAGCATGGTCAGCTATGGACTTGGCGTGCTTGGGCTGAGTGGATGGATGCTGAGAGCTGGTCAGATTTGATGAAAAACCATTCAAAAGCGCCGGAAGCCGGGGCGCTACTTTGACGGTATTCGGGGCTTTTATGGAGAAAACCTGATGGCAAACGTGATTGCAGAAAAGGCTAAGAATGGTGGGCGGTTTGGCGGATGTGATGAAGTAGATCTTGCCGCGCTCGTTCTTCAGCATGAGATAGAACAATTTTATTATCATGAGGCTGCGCTATTGGATGGCCGTCTATATCGAGATTGGTTGAATTTGTTTACTCCCGATGTTCATTACTTCATGCCCATACGGCGAACAAAAACAACTAAGGATCTCGATAAAGAATTCACCCAGCCTGGCGACATGGCACTCTTTGATGACGACCATTTTTTGTTGTCGGCAAGGGTGAGGAAGCTTGAGACCGGTTATTCTTGGGCGGAGGATCCGCCTTCTCGGCAACGCCATTTGGTTACGAATGTTCGGATCCTTGGACAGGCGGAGGATGAAATTGATGTGGAATCCGGATTCCACTTTTACAGGACGAGATTACATTCTGAGGAAGATACTTGGATCGGGCACCGTAAGGATGTTCTTCGTCGGGTTGAGGGTGAGTTAAAGATTGCGCGCCGTGCCATTTATCTTGAGCAAACAATTTTGCTGGCACGGAATCTAAGTAACTTTTTCTAGGCGATTTCAGGATGTTCTCCCCCTCCCTTCCTCCCAAAAGAAAAAAAAGGGGGGGCAGCGAATCCTGAGCGGTGATTGGTGGTGTCTCAACACTTTGATATTTATAATCTTCTCGAGTACACTTGGCTTTCTGTATTCCCAGGCTGAGGATCCGAGATTTTATGAGTGGTGCTAAACGGCTACAATTTCCACAGTGGCCCGATTGGCTAATGTGGGGCTATTTTCTGAAAGCGTATAAGGCTGTTGTTGACCGCGTAGACAAACGTCTACGCGCAGATTCGCAGCTGACGCTTGCTGAATTTGAACTGATGTACGCGCTGAACAATGGTGGAGGCAGGGTGCGCTTTATTGATTTGGCGAATGTCACACTCCTAAGTCAGAGTCGAATTAGTCGTCAGATTGATTCGCTACAAAAGCGAGGGCTCTTGTTACGTGAGATCACGGATTCCAATCGGCGCGCAACATATGCCGTCCTTACGGAGGAAGGTAAGGCTGCGTACGATGAGGCGGAACAGGTTTTTCTGAGTGCGTATTATTCCGATTTTCGAAATCTTATACCCGCAGAAGATGTCGATGCATTCCGGCGGGTGTTAGGTATTCTTTTACAGGAGCCTGATTACCCAAAGCGATCTTTGGAACTCTTGGAAGCCGCATTCGAAGAAAATTTTTACGGACCCAGAAAGCTGTTTGGACGGAAGCCGTCGAATAATATTCGCGCCAAATCAATCCGGAAATCACCCGAAAAATAGAGCCCTGGTTTGGGGGCGAGGGGACGAAGTGCGACGCAATATTCCTTCTAGTTTTTGGTGAACACAGTGTTTGAGCCGGTGAGTTTATTTTCGTGGGCTTGGGGCTGGAAGGTGCGGCGATCTGAAATAAATTTGGGCCAAACTTGTTGAATGTTCTTGGGGGTTGATCAGAAGATGTCTTACCGGCTGGGCTGCGACGCGTCAAAGCAGACCATGCAATCTAAGCCGACTTTGTATGCGTGAAGGGGGGGGTAAAGCTTTCCGTCTGTCGCACGTGAACCGTTCCTGAAATTTCGAATAACTCCGGGCCGGAGTTTTTTGCTGCTTCCTCATCCTGGTGGGCTGGCGTCGCTGAGGTGCTTCATCCTAGAAATGGGGCGGGATTCTCAATCGAGCTGTATGATCTTGCCGTATGGTAGTCTCCACATCAAGCCTCCAGCTTTTCTCTCGCATAGACGAGGCTCATGAACCAGTGCTGCTTCAGGCATTCCGCCCGTTGAGCGACTTAATGAAAGCAGTGTCCGTCGGCTTGACAGGCTGCGAGAAATCCTGCGTCACATTGCTTGTGGGGCCTGTAGGTTGAGGTCACGCGAGATGAACTCGGAGCCCTGGTCGATCTGGATCGTCTTCGGATGGCCTATCTTGCCACACTCACGTTCGAGCGTGGTAACGACATCCTCACCGCAATAACTAGACCACGGGTCGATGACAGGCGAATAGCGTGAGTGCGTGTAGATTACTTTCAGTATACCTATATTGTGACCGATCGTGAGGTGGTCGCGCACAAAGTCCGTCGCCCAGGCATTGTGGGAGCCTGTCGCCTCCCTGCGGTCATCCCGGAACTTGGCCCTGAGCCACCGTTGAGCGTATTGCTCCTAAATTGCAGGCCTGATTCATTATAGATACTTCGGACCTTGTTCATATTGATCACCCGACATTCATGCTGCGGCATAACGTAGACACACCGTTAGTCGTATCGGATATGCGTTTCACAGATCTCCCGGATGTGCAGTCCAAGAGCAACCTGGTCGCGCCGGTGAGAGATGTAGTGATAGGATTTCGGATTGAGGGCCAGGCCCCGGCAGGTTCGCCAGACCGAGACCGGCCCGTCGTAGCACCTCATTGAGCAGCTCGCGCTTGCCGTCGGGCTTCAGCGCTTTCGCTTGATAAGATCCTGGAGGATCTCGCTGTCAGAGATGAGATCGGCAAAGACCCGCTTGAGCGGGGAGTTCTCCTCCCGGGGTTCCCGCGACCGCTTCATAGCGGTCAGAAAGCGTTACGCAAAAACTCCAGCGTCAAACGAAAATTATTTCGGGGACTGGATCAATCTGATGAAGGGCGTGTTGACACCAAACAACACTTGCAATAGCAAGTATTGAATTAGGAATATTCCTATAGCAGAAAGTTGTAATTGACCCCAAAGAATAAAATCCGTCTACGGATCGACCGGGGATCCTGATCGGAAAATTTTTCGCTCGGTAGGGGGGGGTGTTTTGAGCCTGGCCGCCAATCGGCGGGCAATGAGATTGGGTGTGAATATGCGTCAAGGTGATATTGGGGCGATCTTCACTGGGGCGGCGGTGGAAAAGTAATCTTCAGATAGTCGATAGAGGATTGGAATAATGGAAAAAGATGTGAACGACGTGAAAAGGCGAGGGTTGACTGAAGATGGGCTGGTCTTCGTCCCGGGGCTGCTCAGCCGAAAGGTTAGGTTGGCCAGCGGTGCTCTCGCTCATTATGTGACTGCCGGTGAAACGGGGCCGGCAGTTATTCTGCTACATGGAGGAATCGAGGGGTCTTCAGGCACGGCTGGTTGGCGCTTTATGGCGACGATGCTTGGTGCGAATGGGTTCCGCGTATACGCGCCTGATCGTCCTGGATTTGGTCTTGCTGACACGACAAAGGAAGAGTACTTGGATCCAAGTCCGTTGGCGCAAATTGAATTTATCAAACAATTTGCAGATGCTCTGGGCATCGAAAAATTCCACCTCAGCGGAAATTCTGCTGGGTGCATTATGTCAAACTACTTCGTGCTGTCCCATCCTGAGCGGGTCCTCAGCGTTGCATTCATAGCGGGCTCTTTTGGGGATATTACACCGCAGGAGAGGTTGGAGCCGTCCGAGGGGAGATTCACCAGGAATCCTGATTATGTAATAACTCCCTTTGATGGAACGAAGGATTCAATGTTTGAGCTAATGAGTGGTATTATCTATGAGCAAAAAGCGATTTGGCCAGAGCTGATAGAGATGCGCGTTAATCAAGCGAATCTCCAGCGAGATGCGCGAGGTGGTCCGTGGCATTCGCGTGCGATTCTTACAGAGACGGATCCGAACCGAGCGCAAGTCATTAGTAGTAAGGGGCGGCTCGATAAGCTCACGATTCCGATGATATGTATGTATGGGCTTCAGGATGTGCTGATTCCCGTAGAGAATGGCTTCAATCAGGAGGACTCTTTGCCCAACATTCAGTTTTTCTATCCTGACGAATGTGGGCATCAGGGGCAAACAGATCAGCCCGAAATGTTTAACCAGACTTTCTTGGAGTTTTTCCAAAAAGGGAAAGTCAGTTGGGAAACGGCGCAATGGGCGGGGGTGTCTCGGCGTAGGCGGATTAACTCAAGTCTAGTTGAGGAGCCTGAGGGTGGGTTTCCGCAGCCCATTCCAGAGGCGTATATCGATCACTCAACATTAATGTCAGCACTCGGAAAGAAATAGGAGCGAATCATTCGTGTTGTCCGGCCTGCGCATACTATCGGGCGCGGGCTGGGCGGGGGGGGTAAGATGGCTAGAATCGAGGGCGCGGACCGGCTTGCCCCTCTCAATCTGGATGAGCTAACGCCAGGGCAGAGGATTGTCTATGATGAAATCGTGTCCGGGCCTCGCGGGGGAATTGGCGGGCCGTTCGAACCTTGGCTTCGAAGCCCGGAGCTCGCTGGGCTAGCCCAGCGTCTGGGGGCGTTTTGTCGTTATCGGACCTCGCTTGAGCCAATACTTTCAGAACTCGCTATACTAATCGTGGCTAGTCAGCACAAGGCGCAGATAGAATGGGTGGCCCATTTTCCTATCGCGGTTGCCGCTGGACTGCCTGTGAGTGTGGCAGAATGTATCAGGTCCGATTCCCCGCCCGATATTAAAGATGATCGCCTGTCACTGGTCGCAGATGTCGTGTTCTCATTGACCAGGACAAGCCGTTTATCCGACGAACTTTACACTAAAGCTTTGTCGGAGTTGGGAGAGCAGGCGTTGGTCGAGTTGGTTGGAGTGGTGGGGTATTATACATTTGTTGCGCTGACCCTGAATGTGTTTCGGCCATCAATACCAAACAATGCTCCGAAACCGTTCCCAGAGTATACATGACTAAACGAAGCAAAGTTTGCTTGTCCGTACGGGAGCGGTCAAGCGGGCGGTCGTTGCCAGAATGGTAATTGTGCTTGCGCATGTTTTGTATGCTTTCCGATAGGGGGCATTGAGAGGTCAAACTTATGCGTACACTGAAAGTATCAAGGATTCCGGCCGAAGATGAAGCGCTGAGAGAGCCCGTGCGGGCCTTCTTAGAGGACTATCTTAAGGGCTTCTCAGCGGAAAAGAGGGCGAAAACGTGGATGGGGGTAGATCGTGATTTTACCCGAGCGTTGGCCGCCCGCGGTTGGATTGGGCTAACTCTTCCGAAGGAATGGGGCGGGGGCGGGCGCAGTCCGTTTGCCAGATTTGTACTTCTTGAGGAATTGCTAATCGCTGGAGCGCCTGCAGGAGCCCACTGGGCTGCGGAACGCCAGAGTGCTCCTTTGATTCTCCGTTTTGGAAGTGAAGAGCAGAAGCGACTGGTCGTGCCGGCAATATGTTCTGGTGAACTATCGTTTTGCATCGGCATGAGCGAACCTGATGCTGGGTCTGATTTGGCAAGTGTTCGGACGCGGGCAGAGTTAACACCCAAAGGATGGCGCCTCAACGGAACGAAAGTTTGGACAAGCTTTGGTCACCAAGCCGATTATATGATCGCGCTAGTAAGGACCAGCGGCAAATACGGAGATCGTTCTGCTGGCTTGTCTCAGTTGCTTATCGATTTGCAGACGCCTGGTATTACGCGCCGACCCATTCAAGACATAGCCGGTGATGAGCACTTTTCAGAGATTCACTTCGATAACGTCCTTCTTCCACAAAGTGCGCTGATTGGCGCCGAAGGCGACGGATGGAAACAGGTTGTGGCGGAGTTGGCTTTTGAGCGATCGGGGCCCGAAAGAATATACTCATCAAGTGTTCTCGTTAATGAGTGGGTTCAGTACATCCGTACACGCGGTGCGGTTACCGCCATGGAGAAGGTCATAGCCGGGAGGCTTTTCGCGCAATTAGCCGTGCTTCGTAACATGTCGCTTTCTGTAACTTCCTTGTTGCGGGAAGAGTTAAGCCCTGTTGTTGAGGCCACAGTAGTAAAGGATTTAGGGACCAGCTTTGAGCAGTCCGTTCCAGAATTAATTGCGGATCATTTGGCGGGAGAGCCATTCGATGGTATTCCACAGTCCCTGATTGAAACACTTCAGTATACGGAGGCAATGAGTCCAAGCTTTTCATTACGCGGGGGAACCAGAGAAATATTGCGCGGCATAATCGCTAGGGGCTTGGGGGTAAGGTGAAATAATGAGCGAACTTTTGGTGGACCAGTATGCGCGTCTATTGGATGCTCTTCCATTAGAGGCCCCTTGGAGCAAGCTAATTGACTCCGGCTTTTTAGATCTCATGGTTCCTGAAAATGAAGGAGGCGGGGGGGCGAGTTTGACCGAGGTGTTTGACATAGCTTTTGAAACTGGGCGCAGACCATCCGCACCTCCAATCATAGAGACAATGATTGCCAGACTGTTTCGTCGCGACGCTCTCGCCGTAACAAATTTAGAGGAGTTTTCCGGGCGCGCGCTTTCGGCAGCTTGCGTATCTGCATTGATGTCGGGTGCGATGGCAGAAATACAGGCGATGACTATTGAATATGCGACGACTAGGAAGCAATTTGGTCGCGAGATAGGGCGATTTCAAGCAGTTCAGCAGCAACTAGCGATCATGGCTGAAGAGGTCGGAGCCGCGCGAATGGCGGCGCAGTTAGCATTTTCAGGCCTTCCGGAGGATGTGTCAGAGACGCGTGCTGGCATAGCCAAGTATCGGTGTTCGCAAGCGGCGAGACAAGTCACCTCAATTGCACATGCCGTGCACGGAGCTATGGGGATAAGTGGAGAGTGTCAACTCCATTACTTTACTCGTAAGTTGCGGATGTGGTGTTTCTTGCATGGTGGGGAGAGCTGGTGGGCAGAGCGGTTAGGTGAGGCCGCATTTGCAAGCAAGGAAGAACTGACAACCGTCGCGCGCCTAATATGAAATTCGGAGGTGACGTGCTCCCCGAAAAATCCCTCGTTTGAGGCTGGAGTTTTCGCGTAATGTTCCCAGGCTGGGATGGAGCGAAAGCGATGAAGGCATCGAAGTTCACGGACGCACAGAAGGCGTTCATTCTGAAGCAGGGCGAGGAAGGGATTCCGGTCGCGGAAGTGTGCCGCAAGGCCGGGATCAGCCAGGCGACGTATTTCAACTGGAAGAAAAATATGGCGGCTTGTTGCCGTCGGAGATGAAGCGGCTGCGGGAGCTTGAGGAGGAGAACTCCCGGCTCAAGCGGATCGTAGCCGACCTCACCCTCGACCGCGAGATCCTTCAGGATGTCATCAAGCGAAAGCTTTGAAGCCTGGTCGCAAGCGCAAGCTGGTCAACGAGGTGTGTTACGACTGGTCGGTCTCGATCCGGCGGGGCTGCGGGCTCCTGGTCTTCGATCCGAAATCCTATCGCTACACCTCTCGCCGGCGCGACCAGGCTGCTCTCGAACTGCGCATGCGGGAGATATGTGAAACGCGTGTCCGCTACGGTTATCGGCGCGTCTACGTCATGCTGCGGCGTGAAGGTTGGGTGATCAACATGAAAAAGGTCCGAAGGATCTACAACGAATTAGGCCTGCAATTGCGGAACAAAACGCCGAAGCGGCGGGTCAGGGCCAAGCTTCGGGACGACCGCAGGGAGGCAACTGGCTCCCACGATGTCTGGGCAATGGACTTTGTACATGACCAGCTGGCGAGCGGCCACAAGATACGCATACTGACGGTGATCGACACCTACTCACGCTACTCGCCTGTCATCGACCCACGGTTCAGCTATCGGGGCGAGGACGTTGTTGCCACGCTCGAGCGTGTGTGCGGCAAGATCGGCTATCCTAAGACGATCCGGGGCGACCAGGGCTCTGAGTTAATCTCCCGTGACCTCGACCTCTGAGCCTATGCAAATAATGCGACGCTGGATTTCTCACGGCCCGGAAAGCCGACAGTAAGTGCCTTCATCGAGTCCTTCAATGGGCGGTTCAGGGCAGAATGCCTGAACCAGCACTGGTTCATGAGCCTCGCCGATGCAAGGGAAAAGCTGGAGGCTTGGCGTGGAGACTTGTGTGGATGGCTCCTGCGTTGCAAGGGCTTTTTTGAAATTTCGGCAAGCCTTGGTCGGAAGCTGACTTGTGTCCGGTCTGTTTTCGCGACGCATATGCCGCTGGCCCTGATGGTTTCCGCGAACCAAGTGCCATTCTACAACGCGGACCGTTGAAGTCCCTGTCTCTACGCGGGGTGTCTTGATTCCCGGGCGACCCGGATTGCCATCACTTCTCATAGTCCTCGCAAGTTCGTTGTATTCCTCCTGATAGTCAGAAAATTAGGCGCTGGCCCGCGCAAGATATGGCTCATTTCGCGATAGTACTGCCCATACGATGCGCGCAGTTTTGTTTGCAATCGCTACCGTAGCTACGCGTGCCGGCTTCATCTGCAGAATATTGGTGATCCACGGATCTGTTCGTTCCGGATGCGCTCTTGCAGCCGCGATGCGAGATGTCATTCCGACGACAAGCAGCTTCCGCAGGTATCTGTCACCCTTTTTTGAGATCCCGCCCAGGCGCTCCTTGCCACCTGATGACTTGTTGATCGGCGTTAGCCCGATCCAAGCGGCAAGATCACGGCCGCTCTTGAACGTGTCGGCAGAGCCGATTGTAGCCACGATCGCTGACGCCGTAATTGGGCCGATGCCAGGTATGCTCCTTAGCAATCTGATGCGATGATCCGTGCGACCTGCTGCATAGATTTGCCGGTCCAAAAGCAGGATAGCGTGATGAATGTTGATGAGTTGATCGCACAATGCCGAAATCACGTGTCGCGCGGCGGCAGGAAGATCGGGCATCGATCCATTCTTAATAGATTGCGCAAAATCTCGGAGATGGCCAGCTCCGGATCGGATCGCTTCTCCGAACTCTCCGAGCAGACCGCGAATGGAATTGGAAAGTTGTGTTCGCTGTCCAACCAATAACTCCCTGGCGCGGTGCTGACAAAGTAATGACTGTTGGCTTACTGACTTAATTGGAACCGTACGCATAGATGGTCGGGTGACAGCTTCGCAGATTGCTTCGGCGTCCGCTGCGTCTGACTTGCCTCGTTTGACATAAGGTTTAACGTAGTTTGGGGGCATCAGGTGGACTTCATGGCCAAGCGCTGTCAGCTCGCGGGCCCAGTAGTGACTCGTGGCGCGCGCCTCCATGCCAACTAGGCAGGGAGGTTGAGATTGGAAAAACTTGAGTAGCTGGGCTCGACGCAAAGATCGGTTGAAGACGACAGATCCATCGTCAGCAACTCCGTGAACTTGAAAATTGCTTTTGGCCAGGTCCAGTCCGATTGTGGTGACTTGCATTGGGTGGCTCCTTTCATGCGCAGTCTTGATGGAACTGCATTATGCCGTATCTCGGCGGCGGGAGCAGGAGCCATCCACCCCATCTACAACACGGTAAGACCGCACAGCGCGATCGGGAACAAGCCCCCGATTACACTGATGAATCACCTCGGCGAAGCCAGCCCGCTGAGGTGAGGAAGCGCCAAAAACTCCAGCCCCCAATGAGGGCAATTTTGGGAGCGGTTCAGAGGTCTGGCTTTGATTGAGATCAAAATAAATGATAGGCCAATTTTCCTTCAGCTGGATTGCGGATTTGGGGTTTTCTGACTTTGGAAGGGATGAACAAGTTTGGAGGTGTTCAGCTTGCACCTCCGGATCGAAGGAGATATAGGCATTGGTGCCTGCTGTGGAATCCCTCAGATTGAACCGCGCCGGGTTTGCCGGAGGCCATTTTCTTTGAGAGAGTGGCCCTATGACAGACAAGAAGCAGAGATCTCATTACTCGCCAGAGGTGCGTGAGCGAGCGGTTCGGATGGTGATGGAGCATGGCGGGGATTATCCGTCGCAGTGGGCAGCGATCGTTTCGATCGCCGGCAAGATCGGGTGCGTGCCGCAGACACTGCACGGCTGGGTCGCGCAGGCCGAGCGGGACGCCGGCAAGCGGTCCGGGCCAAGCACTGAAGAGCGCGAGCGGATCAAGATGCTTGAGCGC
>Ga0116152_10000595_pt1 | contig 29491 bp, 28 predicted proteins | sample AD_UKC119_MetaG_FD_89894 | JGI IMG/M metagenome (GOLD analysis project Ga0116152, IMG submission 89894) | Active sludge microbial communities of municipal wastewater-treating anaerobic digesters from Hong Kong - AD_UKC119_MetaG | ecosystem: Engineered > Bioreactor > Anaerobic > Digestate... | reverse complement strand
TGTCTTTTTCAAAAAAAATTGAAAATCATATCGGAGCGATCTGGTATTTTATCCATCATTATAACAAAACCTTGCCGATCGCTGCTGTATAAAGGTTCACTACAACCTGCAGGACTACCGGATATGGATCTTCCAACTCCGCATGTCATGGCCAGTCATGCTGTTGCTCCAATTTAATCAGTCGGTTGCGCAGCGAATGCCCGCAGCCATTCCTCCAGCGCCGTCGCATGGCCGCATCCAGCGAACGGTTCGATGAGCCCATAATGACTCAGTGTACCTAAAGGGCGAGGCAAATAGGGTGTCAAAAGCAGGGGCAGCCAGTCATAGGAAAAGTTCAGGATGGAATCATTCAGCCTCCTTATCCCTTGCTACGGGGGCGAAGGTGAGGATGAGGGAGTAAGTTCTTGAAACTGCTGCCCTTGCCTCCAGCTTCTCTCCCGCAAGCAGGCGAGGAGAGTGAGCAATGACTTCAGGGTTCACCAGAAACTCAGGCGGTATCCCTGAGCGATATCATTGCCGTTAATTTTATAGGAATTAATTATGTTGAAAATTAGTATGATAATCAGTGCAGCGTTACTGGCAGTTGTGGCTTTAACGGTTGCAGCGAATGAGACAGTAATGGTTGGCCGGTTTTCGGTGGGTGATCTGACCGATTGGCAAAACAAATCGTTTCAAGGTGAAACCCGTTATCGCTTCGATGGCCGGACTGGACGGCAGGCGCTGCTCGCTGAAAGCCAGGGTACAGCGTCAGGACTGTACCGGGAGATTAAAATTGATCTGAGCCGCACGCCATGGCTCAATTGGTCATGGCGGGTAGATCGAGTGTTGAATGGTGTGGATGAACGCACGAAAGCTGGCGATGATTATCCAGCCCGGGTCTATGTAGTGGTTTCAGGGGGCACGGCGTTTTGGAAAATCCGTTCTCTGGTCTATGTGTGGTCCAGCCATCAACCGGTAGGCTCAATTTGGCACAATGCCTATACTAGCAATGCCCGGGTCATGGCCTTACAGTCCGGTATGAAAAATGCCGGTCACTGGGTCAGTGAGAAACGCAATATCCGCATCGATTTCCAGCAATTGTTCGGCGATGAGATTGACTCCATCGACGTTGTGGCACTGATGACTGACACCGACAATAGCGGTCAGAGCGCCTTAGCTTGGTATGGCGATCTCTATTTCACAGCACAATGAAGAGCCTGTTTTTAAGCTAAATTTTATGAGAAAATTGATACTAAATTTGACAAATTGATAGTCATGGCGGGCATCGGTGAAGTCTATCAGGTAATTCTCCGTTCCTCACTTTCAGCCAGTATACCGGGCTAAATGTCTCTTAAAAAATCATGAATACCGTAGAAAAGACACCTTTGGTGGGCCTGATCATGGGGTCTACTTCGGACTGGAGTACCTTGGAGCATACAGCGAACACCTTAGATACTTTGGACGTGCCCTATGAAGTTCAGGTGGTATCCGCGCATCGTACGCCTGACCTGCTTTTCAATTATGCTGCTAGCGCCGAGGCGCGAGGCTTGCACGTCATCATCGCCGGCGCGGGTGGTGCTGCACACCTGCCAGGCATGGCGGCTTCCAAGACCGTATTACCGGTATTGGGTGTGCCGGTACAATCGCAGGCGCTCAATGGCCTCGATTCACTGCTGTCGATTGTTCAAATGCCGGGAGGTATTCCTGTCGGCACATTGGCTATTGGGAAAGCGGGCGCGATCAACGCCGCCCTGCTGGCTGCCGCGATGCTCGGTAACCAATATCCAGTGATTCGGGAAGCCGTGCGCGCTTTTCGTGACCAGCAGACTGCAAGCGTGCTGAGTCAACCTGATCCCCGGAGCATTACACTGTGAATGTTGGGATTGTTGGTGGCGGTCAATTGGGGCGGATGCTGGCGTTGGCCGGTTATCCGCTGGGTGCGTGCTTCCGGATTCTCGACCCAATGGCAGACGCTTGCGCAGGACAGGTTGCACCATTAATTCACGGCAATTATGACGACGAAATACAGTTAGAGTGGCTGGCTAACTGGGCTGAAGTTGTTACCTTCGATTTCGAGAATGTGCCAGCGGCGGCAGCGCAGGCATTCGCTGGGCGGGTTGCGTTTCATCCACCCTCTGAAGCACTGGCGATAGCGCAGGACCGGCTATCTGAGAAAACCTTATTTTGGGAACTCGGTATTCCGACCCCGAACTTCGCGACCGTCGATAGCTTGGAAGAGTTACAACGCGCAGTAGAACGCATGGATCTACCGGCTGTGCTGAAAACCCGCCGGCTGGGTTATGATGGTAAAGGCCAACAGATTTTGCGCACCCGTGAAGACATCGAGCCGGCCTGGAAAGCGTTCGATGGGGTTCCTTTAATTTTGGAAGGTTTTGTGCGCTTCGAGCGGGAAGTCTCAGTATTAGCGGTCCGGTGTCTTGATGGTGAGACAGCCTTCTACCCCCTTGTGGAAAATCACCACCGTGACGGTATTCTGCGCTTGTCACGCGCACCTTGCCTTATGCCCGGTTTGGAGCAAGAAGGCTGGGATTACGCCCGCCGGCTTTTGGACCGATTGAACTATGTTGGGCTGCTGGCTATCGAGTTTTTCGTCAAAGACGACCGGCTGATCGCCAATGAAATGGCTCCGCGCGTGCATAATTCAGGGCACTGGACTATCGAAGGTGCCGAAACCAGTCAGTTTGAGAATCATCTAAGAGCGATTCTCGGGTTGCCGCTGGGATCAACTGCAGCCATCGGCCACTCTGTGATGCTGAACTGCATTGGTGATTTGCCCGGACAGCCGCCGGTGCTGGCGGTGCCGAATACGCATTATCATATTTATGGCAAGATCCCGCGCCCAGGGCGTAAGGTCGGGCATATCACCCTGCGCAGCGATGATCCCGATGTCGTGCGGGATGGGTTAAAGCGGTTATTGCCGTTGGTCGGGTTCAGCCCAAATGAGTTTGATTAAGCAGATATTCTAGGTGTCAGAGATGAGGTTCCTGTCTGACACCCTCCTCGATAGTCCGCACTGCTTCACCCAATGGACAGGCACGGATGGCTTCATCCAGCAGAGCGATGACTCTGTGGCGCGGAAAACTCTTGCGCCAGGCCAACGCCACCACCCGGGTAGGTGCTGGATCGGCAAATGGCCGGACGCTGAGCAGATCGCTGGCATGCGCATAACCGCTGACCGAGGTGTACGGTAACACCGTGACGCCGATTCCGGTTGCCACCATTAACCGGATGGTTTCCAGCGAGCTGCCCTCTAGTGTCTTCTGCATGTTGCCAGAAGTCACGCTGAGCCGGTTGCATTCCGGACAGAAGCGCAAAACCTGATCGCGAAAGCAGTGACCGGGACCCAGCAGCAACAAATCCTGTTGCGCCAACGCGGGGGAATCGATGACGTCTGCCTGTTCCAGTGGATGGCCAATTGGCATCAACACCACAAACGGCTCTTCGTACACGGCTTGTGTGAGTATCCCAGATTCATCAAATGGTAACGACAGGATCAGCACGTCCAGGTCACCGTCCTTGAGCCGCTCGCTTAATACTGCCGTGTAGCTTTCCTCGATTTGCAACGGCATGTTGGGTGCGCGGCGATGCAAGCGGGGAATCAGGTGTGGCAGCAAATAGGGACCGATGGTGTAAATAACTCCCAATCGCAATATCCCGGCTAAATCGTCTTGGCTCTGGCTAGCGATTTGTTTGATAACAGCAGCCTCCTCGATCACCCGCTGTGCCTGCTCAACGATCCGCCGCCCTACCGGCGTGACCGTCACTTCATTTGGCGCTCGCTCGAACAGAGCTATGCTCAACTCATCTTCCAGTTTGCGCACCGCTACGCTCAGAGTCGGTTGACTGATGTGGCACGCTTCGGCGGCTCGGCCAAAATGCCGCTCGCGAGCGACAGCGACGATGTAACGGAGTTCATTCAAAGTCATGGCGGTATCCCGGTATTCCAGCAAGCGGCGGCGAGCGGCCGACCCCCATCATCATGGACAGAAAAAGTGTTTACGTGTAGCTTAATGCACGCTTTTCGCGCCGGATGCGGGTATTTTTCAGCGCGCCGCGTGTTCCAGAATTCACATCTGTTAGAAACCAAGACGAGAAGGAGGGCCCATGGCCTACCAGCATATCTGCATTCCTACGAGCGGTGAGAAAATTACTGTCAAGGATGGCAAGTTGCATGTTCCCGATCAACCTATTGTGGGTTATGTCGAGGGCGATGGCATCGGTCCGGATATTACCCGTGCCTCGCTGCGGGTTTGGGATGCAGCGGTCGAGGAAGCCTATGGTGGCGAGCGCAAGATCCACTGGTGTGAAGTTTTCCTGGGTGAGAAGGCCGCCGAAATCTATGATGGCAACTATTTCCCGGAAGAAACCCTCGAAGCTATTAAGGAACTGGTGGTCGCGATCAAAGGTCCGCTGACGACGCCGGTTGGCGGCGGCTTCCGCTCGCTGAACGTGGCGCTGCGCCAGGATCTGGATCTTTACGCCTGTGTCCGTCCGGTGCGCTATTATCCCGGTGTCCCTTCACCGGTGCGCTACCCTGAAAAGGTCGATGTCATTATCTTCCGTGAGAACACTGAGGACGTCTACGCGGGTATCGAATACAAGTCCGGTTCGCCCGAAAACACCAAGTTGGCTAAATTCCTGCGCGATGAGATGGGTGCAGAATTCTTCGACGAAGCCGGCCTCGGCATCAAGCCGATTTCCCCGTTTGCCTCCAAGCGATTGGTGCGCAAGGCTATCCAGTATGCTATTGACCATGACCGTGACAGCGTGACCCTGGTGCATAAGGGCAATATCATGAAGTTCACGGAAGGCGCTTTCCGCAACTGGGGCTATGAACTGGCGCGTGACGAATTCCCGGATCAGACCATCACCGAGAATGAGCTATACAGCGTTTACGGCGGTAAGCAACCGCCGGGTAAGGTGGTGATCAAGGACCGCATCGCCGATATTATCTTCCAGCTCCTGCAACTGCGGCCGGAAGAGTTCTCAGTGCTGGCCACCATGAACCTGAATGGCGACTACCTGTCTGATGCGGTGGCAGCGGAAGTGGGCGGCATCGGCATTGCGCCAGGGGCTAACATGGCCGACCATGTCGCTGTCTTTGAGGCCACCCACGGCACCGCGCCTAAGTACGCTAATCTGGACAAAGTCAATCCTGGCTCTCTGATGTTATCCGGAGTGATGATGTTGCAGTACATGGGCTGGAAAGAAGCGGCTGACCTGATCGAAACTGCGTTGACTCAGGTCATCGCTGATAAGACTGTCACCTACGACTTTGCCCGGCAGATGGATGGCGCTACCGAGGTGCCGACCAGCAAGTTCGGTGATTTGATCATCGCTAAGATGAAAGCGCAGGGCGCTGCGCTGCGTGCTGAAGCCGATCGGCGCCGCCAGTCCCTCGAAGCTGAACGCCGCGCTTTGGAAGCGCAGCGTGTGGCCGATCCATTGCAAGCCATGCTGGCCTCCGGGCGTATGCCGACCACCGTAGGCGGCATCATGTCACCGGTCGTCACCGTCAAGAATGACGATATGGTCAATGTCGCCATGCATGTCATGATCGAGAAAGGTGTGAATGCGGTGATGGCTGAACCCGATGCCAGCGGTCGCTGGGGTATCATGACGGACCGCGATGTGCTTAAGAAGATTATCAGCGTCAATCGCTCACCGGCACGAGTACCTGTGAGTGAAGTGGCTACCCGGCCGCTCGTGACAGTCAAGCGCGAAATGTCACTGGCCGAAGCCTCGCAGCGGATGGCCGAAGCCAACGTCCGCCGTGTAGTAGTCGAAATGGATGGCAAACCGGTTGGTATGGTTACTGACAATGACCTGTTTCGTGCCGTGGAGGTGTTCGGCTGGGGCGATGTCTAATCTTGGACACCGGAAGGTAACACCGGAAGTAGCGGGTACGCCACGACGCATTAGCTAAACTGGAACGCTGCTTTCGGTCATGCTTCAGCGGGTGACCGCTGTGTTCAAAATCTTGATGTATTAAACACGATACTAGTGACATATAACCTGCTTGTGGGCGATCTCAGTGGAATCTTGCTCACAAGCAGGCTTTCAACGGGCTTTCAAAATTAATCGGTTGATTTTTTCTACAGCATCTAAAATTCAATAAGCAAGCTTGCGCTAACCTTGCAACGGGTTGGTGGAACATGGGGCAACAGTTTAGGCGATCCTGCCGCTATGGATGAGATCATTGTAGAATTTTTGACCGAAAGCCTGGAAGGCTTGGATCAACTTGATAATAAATTTGTTCTACTTGAACAGAATCCCGATGATCGGGACACGCTTGCTAGCATCTTCCGGACAGTTCACACAATCAAAGGCACGTGCGGTTTCCTCGGTTTCAGCCATCTCGAAAAACTGGCCCATGCCGGGGAAAATCTTCTATCGCTGCTGCGGGACGGCAAGCTGAGTTTCACCCAGGAAATCGCCAGCGCATTGCTCAATATGCTGGATGCCGTGCGTACCATGCTGGGTGAGATCGAACGGACTGAAACCGATGGTGAGGAAAGCTATTCTGACCTGATTCAAGTGCTGAATCGTCTTAAGGAAGGAGGTTCTGCATCCCCTGTGCCGCCTTCCCCGCCGGTGCCGGTGGACGCCACGCCTCCGGCGAATGAATCATCGGCTGCCGAAGATGCCGATGCAGATGACGCGGGTAGTGAATTATTGCCTCCCGGCTCAGTTTTCCTGCTTGAACCGGTTTCCGCTCCCCCAGAAAAGCCATCTGCTCTATCATCGTCTGCCCAGTGTCCGGAATCGCCTGCTACACCCCCATCATCGGCAGACACGAGCGCAAAATCCGCTCAGCCTGCGGCCCAGGCGTTGGAACGTGCCGCTTCCACCCCTGCTGCGCTGGAACGTGCCCCCTCAACGCCGGCCTCTGCTGCGGGGGGGCCGAGTATCGCTGAAAGTTCAATCCGCGTGGATGTGCCGCTGCTGGATAAGCTGATGAACCTGGTTGGCGAGTTGGTGCTGGCGCGTAATCAGATTGTCGAGTACACGCTGCTTCAGGAAAATCCACAACTGATGGCGGCTTCACAACGCCTGAACCTGATTACCAGTGAGTTGCAAGAAGGCATCATGCGTACCCGGATGCAGCCGATCAGCAATATCTGGGCAAAATTCCCCCGTATTGTGCGCGACCTGGCAGTGAATTGCGGTAAGCAGGTGCGGGTAGAAATGGAAGGCAAGGAAACCGAGCTCGACAAAAGCTTGATTGAAGCGATGAAGGATCCGTTAACCCACCTGATCCGTAACGCGGTCGACCACGGTGTCGAGTTGCCAGCGGTGCGGCAAGCCTCGGGTAAGCCGGAAGAAGGGTGCTTGTTATTGCGCGCCTATCATGAAGGCGGCCAGGTCCATATTGAAATCGCTGACAACGGGGCCGGTATTAATCCGATCAAATTGCGCAATAAAGCCGTGGAAAAAGGGCTGATTACCCTGGAGCGCGCCGACGCGATGAGCGACCAGGATTTCCGGCGGTTGATCTTTCTGGCAGGGTTCTCCACCGCCGAGAAAATCACCAATATTTCCGGACGCGGCGTCGGCATGGATGTGGTCAAGACCAACATCGAAAAAATCGGGGGCGTGATTGACCTGGAAAGCGAGTTAGGTCGTGGCACGACATTCAAGATTCGCATCCCCTTGACCTTAGCTATTGTCCCGGCACTTATTGTCACCAGTGGCGGGGAGCGCTTCGCCATCCCTCAGGTTAATTTGCTGGAGCTGATCCGCGTCAACGAGGAACAACGCGATGCTGCGATTGAATATGTCCACAGCAATCCTGTTTACCGGTTGCGTGGCAAGCTGCTACCGATTGTTTATCTTAACCACGAGTTGAACTTGATCGCCACTGCTAGAGTTCTTAACATCGTGGTGCTGCAAGCAGGCCAGCATCAGCTTGGGTTGGTGGTAGATCAAATCAATGATACGCAGGAAATTGTGGTTAAGCCGCTTGATAAGGTGCTTCAGGATATCCCGGTGTTCGCCGGCGCGACAATTATGGGCGATGGCCGGGTTGCTCTGATTCTCGATATCTTGGGTATCGCCCAGCAGGCGCGGATTTTGAGCGATAGCCATGATCAAAACGTCGCAGCGCAACTGGAGAAGGAGCGCGACCGTAAGGCCGAAATTCAGACGCTGTTACTGGTGCGGTCGCCAGGTAATGGCCGGCTGGCTATTCCGCTGGCTCCGGTTTCCCGCCTGGAAGAGTTTGAATCTGAGCAAGTGGAAAGCGCTGGTGATGTGGATGTCATCCAGTATCGCGGCCAGATTCTGCCGCTGGTCCGCCTTAAAAACGTTCTTAGTGCAAGCTATAGTTCTGATCGTCTGGCACGAACGGAAACGGGGGCGCTCACTACCCCGCTGTTGCAGGTGATTGTCTTTGGCGATGGTGTCCGGCGGATCGGTTTAGTGGTGGACGAGATTATCGATATCGTCCAGGATGTTTTTGAAACTAAAGGCCGGGCGACCCGTGCCGGTGTGGCCGGCACCTTGGTTATCCAGGGCCGGGTCACAGAGCTGTTCGATGTCCAGAGTTTCCTGCAACGGATGATGCCATTACTGGCATTGGCTGAGGGAGCTTGAACCAATGGCCGATAACCACCAGCTTTGCACCTTTTTCCTGGAAGACCGGTTTTTCGGTGTTGATGTAGAAAAAGTCCAGGAAGTCATCCGCTATCAGGTAGTTACCCCTGTACCTTTAGCGCCGCCGGTGGTGCGTGGCTTGATCAATTTGCGTGGCCAGATTGTCACGGCCATCGACCTGCGGCGTTTACTTCAGGTGGGTGATCCTCAGGATGACCGTCGACCGATTAATATTGTGGTACAGACCCGGCAAGGTACCTTTAGCCTGCTGGTGGATCGCATTGGCGATGTGTTAGAAGTCGATCAATCCTGCTTCGAGCGGCCACCGGACACGCTTGAGGGTATTGCCCGTGAATTAATCCAAGGGACATATAAACTTCAGGGCCGGTTGTTGCTCACGATTAATATCGACAAACTGTTCAACCTAGCTCTCCTAAACCGTTATCGCGCAACGGCGAAAAATACCGAGTAACTGAAATGATGCTTTTAAAAAATTTCAATTTGCAGGGTAAATTAGCTCTGCTAGTCGGTTGGGCCGTCGCCAGTATGCTGTTTCTGGCTGTCCTGTCGCTTCAGGACCGTTCGCGATCACTGGAAGCCTCACAAAATCTCGCGCTTAATTTAGTGGAGATGGGTGCTGGTGTCATCGAGCGCTACCAGAAACAGGAGCAGGCTGGAGCGCTGAACCGTGAGCAGGCGCAAAAGCTGGCTATCGAAACCTTGCGCAATATGCGTTATCAGGATCTCTATTTTGTCATCATTGATGCTGATCAGCGCTTGTTGCTGGAAACGACGCGCCCGGAACTGGAGGGCCAGCCGCTGCGTGGCGGTCGCGACGCCAACATGCTTTCCAGCATCGTCTCTGAGCTGGTCGATGTCACCCGGCGGGAAGGGGGTGGCTTCGTGACCTATGAATGGCCTCGCCCAGGCAGCAGCAAACCGGTCACCAAGGTGGGCTACGCCCGGGAATTCGTACCCTGGGACTGGGTGCTAACCGCTGGGGTTTATATCGATGACCAGAACGATGGATTATTGGGTGCGATCTTTCGCGAAATCGTGCTCATCCTAATCCTGGCTGGGCCGTTGCTCGTGTTGTTTTTCCTGCTGCGCCGCAACCTGCAAACTAGCATTCAGGGTGTTCTGGAACTCGCTGGCCATCTTGCCAACGGCAATTTGTCCTGGCAGGCGCCGATTATTGCCAGCGACGAATTAGGCCGCATGACGCAAGCATTGAACCAAGCTGTGAAAAACATTCAGGTGGTTTTTCAAGCAGATAAAGTGGACTGGAATGAAATGGCTGAACGGCGCAGCAAAGCAGGACACATCCTTTCCATGGTCCAAAGCGCGCCCTTCAATGTTATGATCGCTGACCGTAACCTGCAGTTACGCTATATGAATCCGGCCATGGAGCGGACTTTGCGCGGGTTGGAGTCACATCTATCAGTCACTGTTGGTCAATTGATCGGTCAGCCGCTGGATGTGCTCTACCGCCGTCAGGATGATTTGCGGCGGATCACCTCCGACCCGGCTTATCTTCCAGCCCATCTTCCTCATAAGGCGGCTTTCACTCTGGGCAATGAATCCTTTGATTTGCATTTCAGCGCTATTCATGATGCAGACGGCTCGTATCAGGGGCCAATGATCACATGGGAACGTCTAGCGGAAGAGCCACGCAGCGTACTGGTGGAAAAGCCTCGCAGTGAGCCGGTTGTTAAGGAGGTTGTTAAGGAGGTTGCCGATCATCACGAAAAGGAATTGCTCCAGCTTCTACAAAATCGAGTTGAGCAGATGCTGCAAGCGGTGAGCGCGGCGGCTGATGGCGATCTGACCCAGGAATTGACAGTGACCGGTACTGATTCCGTTGCGCAGATGGCGCAGGGGTTGAACCAATTGCTGGCGACCCTGCGTGACAGCATGGCCCAAATCGGGCTTAATGCTCAAACCTTGGCGAGTGCTGCTGAGGAACTGACTATGGTCAGTCATCAGATGGGCAGCAATGCCGAAGCGGCTTCGAGTAAAGCGTCGATGGCGACTTCAGTCGCTGACCAAGTCAGTGCTAATGTCGAAGCGGTGGCAACCTCGACTGAGGAAATGGGGGCCAGTATTCGTGAAATCGCCCAGAATGCTGCGGAGGCTGCTAGGATTGTCGCTTCGGCGGTGACTATGGCGCAAAATGCCAACACCACGGTCCGCAAATTGGGCGACAGCAGCGCAGGTATTGGCAATATCATCAAGGTTATTACCTCGATTGCTGAACAAACCCATTTATTGGCACTGAATGCGACGATTGAAGCGGCCCGCGCCGGCGAGGCAGGCAAGGGGTTTGCGGTGGTCGCCAACGAAGTCAAGGAGCTGGCCAAGGAAACCGCCAAGGCCACCGAGGAGATCGGCCGCAAGATTGAAGCAATTCAAATGGATACTGGTAGCGCGGTGGACGCCATTGGCGGCATCAGCGCAATTATTAACCAGATCAATGATATTCAGATCACTATTGCTAGCGCTGTTGAGGAACAGACGGCGACGACCAATGAAATCAGCCGTAGCGTCGCTGATGCTGCCCGGGGTAGTTTGGAAATTGCCCAGAATATCACCAATGTTGCCCAAGCTGCTCAAAATACTCTGAGTAGTGCCAATGATGTGCATACCGCTTCGGATGAAATGGCGCGTATGGCTGCCGAACTGCAACATCTGGTCGACCGCTTCCGTTATGATGAAAGTCTGGCTTATCGAGGAGCTAGCCGTTCAAAGCGCACTGGTACACGTGCTAGCTTACGCACTAACCTCTAATCCGTTACCGCTAAATCCGCAATTGAACAGGTTTCTAAGGTGCCTGTTGCTGGCGCTGGTGAATATATGATGAAGCCGTTTACTCGTAATGCGGTGTTGGAAAAACTCAACCTGCTGGGAATTGTCCCCAATTAAGCTTATGGCCGAAAAAATCCGCATTATGCTGATCGATGATTCGGCGGTAATCCGTCGATTGCTCACGGATGTACTGACCAGTGATCCACAACTGGAAGTGGTCGGTAGCGCCCAAAATGGGCAAATTGCCCTGGAAAAATTGCCGACGCTCAATCCTGATCTGGTCATTCTGGATGTAGAAATGCCAGTCATGGATGGTCTGGAAACCTTGACTGAAATCCGTAAGCGCCAACCGCGTTTGCCAGTCATCATGTTTAGTTCGATTACTGAGCGAGGGGCGATTGTCACGCTTGAAGCATTGGCGCGGGGTGCTAATGACTACATCACCAAACCCTCGAACACGGGGAACATGAGCAAATCGCTACAGCGGGTGCGGGATGAGTTGATTCCGCGGGTCAAAGCATTCTGTCAGCATCTGCTCAGTCCAGTAGCCCCCGTAGCCCCCGTAGCCCCCGTGGCTCCGGTGGCTCCGGTGGCTCCGGTGATCCAACCATCCGTACCCAAACGAGCTATTTTTTCAGAACCGGCGCCATTGCCAGTTTCACCTCCCTCACCAATCACGGTCTCTCCTCGCCGTCCCATTGCTGCGGTACCGCACTTACGCGTGGATGTGGTGGCGATAGGCGCTTCTACGGGCGGCCCTAACGCCTTGGCCACGCTCGTGTCACGTTTGCCAGCCCAATTTCCAGTGCCGATCCTGATCGTTCAGCATATGCCGCCTATCTTCACTCGCCTGCTGGCGGAACGGCTGGCTACCCAGACGAAGCTGCCGGTTGCTGAAGGCGTGGCGGGTGAAATCCTGCAACCGGGTCAAGTCTGGTTAGCCCCCGGTGGTTCGCACATGGTTCTAGAGCGTCAGGGCACTCAGGTCCGTCTGCAATTGAACCAGAATGAGCCTGAGAATTCCTGTCGACCTGCTGTGGATGTACTGTTGCGTTCGGTTGCTGCGACCTACCGGGCCAATGCTTTAGCAGTGATTCTAACGGGTATGGGCAGCGATGGACTTAAGGGTTGCGAGGCAATCCACCATGCGGGTGGACAGGTCCTGGTACAGGATGAGGCTAGCTCAGTGGTATGGGGAATGCCTAGTTTTGTGGTAAAGGCGGGCTTGGCGGATGGGCAAATTGCATTGCCGAAATTAGCTGAGGAAATTACCAGTCGTGTGCGAATGCGCCTTTAGTCGTTATTGGTGCCGGGTCACTGACAATCTTTAATGAACAACGCCACGAGCATCAGTGACTTTGACTTCATTCGCGAGCTGGTCCGGCGCCATGCCGCTATTGTATTGGAAGCAGATAAAGATTACCTGATCGAAACACGGCTGACGCCGTTAGCGCGGCGGGCGGGATTTGCTTCATTGGCGGCATTGATCGCGTCACTAAGAACAGGCTCTGCAGTAAACAGCCTTTGCGAGCAAGTTATTGAGGCTATCGTTACTCATGAAACCTCCTTTTTTCGTGATATTTACCCATTCGAGGCTCTTAAGACATTGATATTGCCTGAGCTACTACAGCGGCGGCAATCTTCCAGCCTGACGATCTGGTGTGCGGCCTGCTCTAGCGGCCAGGAACCCTTTAGTGTGGCGATGCTGGTGCGCGAACACTTTCCTGCCGCCCGGAACCGGGTGCGTATTATCGCTACCGATCTATCCGGTGCCATTCTGGCGCGTGCGCGTACGGGTATATACAGTCAGATCGAAGTGAACCGTGGCCTGCCTGCCATGCTACTGACCAAGTATTTCCAGAAACAGGGCTTGCAATGGCGGATCAGGTCTGAGATTCGTCAAATGGTGGAATTCCAGCAGAGCAATCTTGCCGGGCCTTGGCCATCGATTCCACCGCTGGATATTGTTTTTATCCGCAATGTTCTGATTTATCTTGATTTAGATGTCAGAAAAACGATCTTGAGCAAGATTCGTGGTATTTTGAAACCAGACGGCTATCTATTTCTAGGTTCTTCGGAAACAACTCTGAATTTAGATGCCGGTTATGAACCGGTGTCTATAGGGAAGAGCGTATGCTACAAACTACGCTAGAATAAAGCGCCATAGATAGAATTATCCTTAGATATTCTATCTGCACTGACCAACGAGTAGGATTCTCTATTGGAATTGGACAGCTATCGCGTTGACGGCACTGGCAGTGGGTTGGGGTTGATGGGATACCCTCGGTGAGTTGACCCACCGAGCGGGCGGGAATTTGAAACGTCTGTTACCCGTGCCTTGCTTCACTCTCCCTCTTCTATCATGGAAGGTTACAATATCACTATAGTAAGGACGGGCAATGAGGCAAGTTTTTCTGCGTTGCAAAGACCTGCCTTTACAGATCAATTGTTTTGTTTGAGCGGGAGAAGACCATGAAAATCCTGATTGTTGATGACAGTAACGCCATGCGCATGATCGTCCGGCGTACCTTGCGCGAGGCCGGTTTCAACCACCTTGAAGTCCAGCAGGCCAGTGATGGCAATGAGGCACTGGAGTCGATCCACAAGGATCCACCTGATTTAATCCTCTCAGACTGGAATATGCCCAATAAGTCAGGGTTAGAATTGCTCCAGGCGCTTAACGAGGAAGGCTATAAGATTACTTTTGGTTTCGTCACCACCGAGGCAACGGCCGAGATGCGTTCTAAAGCGGCTCACGCTGGCGCCAAGTTCATAATCAATAAACCCTTTACTGCAGAAACCTTTGCTAAGACCTTAGGTAATTTCATCTAAGGATTGACAATATCCCGGCCGGAAGTATCAAGAGTGCTGTTTGCACCAGCCAGGATCTTGCCGAAACCCCAGACTCAAGTGATATTCAACGGAACGCGCTATGCCCACCACCTTCATTTTGCCTAAAGCCACTGATGTGAGTAAGACACTGGTTATGCTGTTTGGAGGCAACGTGCCGGCGACGCCGGGGAAACCACTGGATTCCAAGCCCGGCTCCGGTAACCTGATTACGAGCTATGTCGATGACCACGGTAAAATAGTTGCAGCCTTCATCTGTGACATTCCCCTGGCTGCCAATGCCGGCTGCGCATTATCTATGATGCCTGCTTCTGCTGCTAAAGACGCTATCAAGACCAAGAAACTAGAACAGGCTATGCTCGATAATCTGTATGAGGTTGCCAATATTCTCTCTACCCTGCTGATGAATGATAAGACACCTCATCTTAAGATAGATACATTGTATCCTGATGCGGGTAAGTTGCCCGCAGAGGTCCGGGAGATGCTGGATGCCGCGAAGGGACATGTTGATTTCATGATCAACGTTCCCCGCTATGGCAATGGCCGTATGTCGCTGCTGGCTCTCTGACTGAGGCGCTGCAGATGTAGAACAGGCATGCAGGGTCTATTAAGCAGGCCCTGTATTCCAAACGCTTGATTGGTTGTTCCTCTCCAAATCTTTTCACCTTAAAGAGGCGAAAGGATTGCTAATGTTTTGTTTCCAGACGATGTGTTTCTGTTTCTGCACCCTCCTATGCTTGGCTTGATCATCTTATTGCGACAGAATTTTGACGATCTTCCAATCAATATGCTGATGGCCCAGTATTTATATTAAATAACATGTTGTTTATTATTAATAAATATAATTTTATTTTATAGTTGGTGTGTTATTTGCCTAATATGAGCCTGTTCATTTCACGAAGATTCAGGGGCCCTTATGGCTGAGAAAGACGCCGCCAAACCTGAGAAGAAAGGTTCCGGCATCCTCAAAATTCTGCTCCTTCTGGTTGGCGGCCTAATTCTGGTCGGCGGCTCGATCGGTGCAACCTTGTTTTTAACCGGTGCGTTAAACAAGGGAGGGGAGGAAGATCATGCAGCTGCTGCGCCGTCGGCTCATGGCGCAGCTGCGCCAGCGCATGGTGGTGCTAATGTTGCTCCACCGGTGTCTTTTGGAGGACCACCGATTTATCTTCCTATCGAGCCGGCGTTTATCGTCAATTTCGAAGATCAAGGCATGCTGCGTTACTTGCAGATCGGTATGACTGTCATGGCCCGCAATCAACAGGTTCTCGATGCGGTTACCCAGAGTATGCCTCAGATTCGTAATGATCTAATTCTCTTGTTCTCCAATCAGAAGATGGAAGTCCTGGCCTCTCTTAATGGCAAGGAGAAATTGCGAATGCAGGCGCTCGCGCAGATTCAAGGTATTTTGACCCGGGAAATCGGCATGCCAGGTATCGAAGCCGTGTACTTCACCGCTTTTGTGTTGCAGTAACATCCATGTCCACCGATCAATTTCTTACCAAGGATGAACGCGATGCCCTGATGGAAGTCGTGTCTAAAAAATCGAGGAGCCGGAGTGTAAGCTCAGGCGTTTTCAAGGATGAAGCTCAGTCGTATGATTTAGCCAGCCAGGACTATGCAATCAACAACTTGTTGCCGGTCCTGGAAACTATTCATGAACGCTTCGCCCATCGCTTACGAATCGGCTTGTTCGACTTAGTCCGCCGGGATTTAATGGTTACGGTCGGCGCGATCGAAAAGCGCAGCTACACGGATTTAACGACTTCTCTCAGCGTCCCCTGCAGCGTCAATGTCATTGGCATGGCACCTCTAAGCGGTCCTGCCCTGTTGATCTTTGACCAAGAGCTGATCTTTATGGTGGTCGATACGTTCTTTGGCGGGACTGGACGCTTATACAAATCTCCGAGCGTCCGGGCTTTTACCACGACTGAAACCCGTTTTATCCAGCGCCTGCTTGAATTGTCCTTTCGCTGTTTAGAGGAAGCTTGGGAGCCCTTTGCTAACCTCAAATGTACCCAAGAGGATTCTGAAAGCAAGCCGCAATTTATCACTGCGCTCAATCCAACCGAAACCTTAGCGGTCAGCAGCGTCCATATTAGCCGGGACAATATTGCCGGCATTCTGCATCTAGCGTTGCCGTATTCTATTCTGGAACCGATTCGTAAAACTCTGTTGAACAGTTTGCACAAGGAACACCCTCATCCTAACCCGCAACTGACCACACGTTTGCGTGAGGGCATCCAGGACAGCCAGATTGAGGCCCATTGCTACTTAGCCGGTTTCGATCTTTCGCTCAGCGAGCTGCTAGACCTGAAGGTTGGTGATGTTATTCCGGTTGATATTCCTGCTACAGCTACTTTACAGGTGGAGAACGTGCCAATTTACCGTGGTTCCTACGGTGTTGCTCAGGGATGGCGCGCGCTTAAGATCGAACAAGCAGTTGGCCGGTCTAGCAAGTTAGCCACACACTCCGTGCCATCAACGGATTTTTCGCCCTTCGAAGTCAAAAACTGACAGTAACCCTCCTTTAATCCGCAGCTTTATTTCAAGAGAACGTCGTATCATGAACGATGAAGTTGATGCCTTGGATACCGCGACGACGATGCAAGATGCGCCGGTACAGAATGGCGCCAAGCCTGAACCGAATCTGAGCATGGTGATGGATATTCCTATCACCCTGTCACTGGAGCTAGGTCATACTCGTATGAGCGTTCGCGAATTGCTGCAATTAACGCAGGGCTCGGTCGTTAAACTAGACCGTCCGGGAGGTGATCCGCTGGATATTTTAGTCAACGGCTGTTTGGTGGCGCGCGGCGAAGTGGTCGTCATTAACGAGCGTTTTGGGGTGCGAATTACTGATATTGTCAGCCCTGAAGAGCGCATTCGCCGTTTGCGGTGATTGCTATGCATGCAGTCTTGGTCTTTATGCTGGTCTTACCGGGAGGGGCGCTGGCGGCGGGTGTTGAGCCAGGCCATGTCGAGTCCACAGCATTACTCAGCGGCGGTATGCTGGCGCAACTCACGCTAGGGCTGCTGTTGGTGCTGGGGCTTGCAGCCGGGCTGAGCTGGTTGTTGCGCCGCTATGCGCTGCCCCGCGACGGATTGGTCCGCGTGATCGGCGGGTTGCCACTGGGTGCCCGGGAACGCCTGCTACTGGTCGAAGTTGATGAAGTGCGGCTGCTGATTGGGATCACCGCGCATCAAATTCAGGCGCTGCATGTTTTTACCCCTTCGTCCTCTTCGTCCTCTAAGCCAGCGACGCCTATTTTCCAGGCCACGTCAACCCGCGCTCCGGAGCCGCTCCATGACCCGCCATCTTCCTAAATGCGCATGGCCGGCCCTTAGTACACTGGCAGGATTGCTGCTGATCTTGCTGCTGAGCGGCGCAGAATCGGCTTTGGCGGCACCCGCCGGCCTGCCGGCATTGACCATTACACCCACCGAGGGCGGTGGCGAAACGTGGTCGATGAGTTTGCAAATCCTGGCGCTTATGACCGCGCTGACCCTGTTGCCGTCTGCGCTGCTGATGATGACCTCCTTCACCCGCATTATTATCGTATTGGCTCTGCTGCGCCAGGCAATAGGCACTATGCAAACGCCAAATAATCAGATTCTGATTGGCCTGGCGCTGTTTCTGACTTTTTTTATCATGTCTCCAGTCTTCGATCGTATTAACGACCAAGCACTCGCCCCTTATCTAAATGAAACGCTCAGCTTCCAAGATGCGCTGCGGGAAGCCCAGCAGCCTTTGCAAGCCTTTATGCTGGCCCAGACTCGGGAAAGCGATCTGGCTTTGTTTACGCAATTGTCTGGACGGGCCACCCTGGAATCCCCTGATGAAGTGCCATTTTCGTTGCTTGTGCCAGCCTATATTACCAGCGAACTTAAAACCGCTTTTCAGATCGGTTTCATGCTGTTCATGCCATTTCTGATCATCGATCTGGTCGTCGCCAGCGTGTTGATGTCGATGGGCATGATGATGTTGTCGCCAATGATGATTTCCTTTCCCTTTAAATTGATGTTGTTCGTGCTGGTTGATGGCTGGGGACTGATCATGAATACGCTAGCCTCCAGCTTCTATATTCCGTGAATCTTGTTGTTGGAGATCGCTATGACCCCGGAAACGATTATCACCCTTGGTCAGCGTGGTCTGGAACTGGCTATCCTGATTTCGGCACCCATGCTGTTGACAGGTCTAGTCGTTGGTGTCCTGATCAGTATGTTTATGGCTGCGACTCAGATCAACGAAATGACGTTGACCTTCGTACCCAAACTGCTGGTAATTGCGGCAGTGCTCTTGCTAGCGGGTCCCTGGATGTTGGAGCTTCTCATTGATTTCACCCGGACTCTTTTCAAAGAAATTCCGAACCTGATTGGCTAGACCATGCAGATCAGCAGCGCCGAAGCCGCCGCCTGGGCTGGAACGTTTCTGTGGCCGCTAACTCGGGTTGCTGCAATGGTTCTTACAGCGCCAGTCTTCAGCTCGCGGGTTACCCCTCGCAGAGTTCGCTTGATGGTGGCACTGGCTTTGACATGGGCGATCCTGCCCTTTGTACCGCCGATGCCGATGGTTGAACCGCTCAGTCCGGCCGGTCTTCTGGTTACAGCTCAGCAGCTGCTGATCGGACTGAGTATGGGCTTTCTGCTCCGGCTGGTATTCGGTGCTTTGGAACTGGGCGGTCAGGTAATCGCGACCCAAGTCGGTCTCGGTTTCGCCAGTCTGGTAGATCCGCAGAGCGGCGCGCAAAGTGCGTTGTTGAGTCAGTTCTATACCCTGCTTGGCACGTTGGTATTTCTAGGGCTGAACGGTCATTTAATGCTGATTCAATTACTGGCCGACAGTTTTACCGTATTGCCGGTGGCGCCAACCGGTGCTGACCGTGATTGGCTCTGGATTGTAGTCAACTGGGCGGGCCACATGTTTGCCGGAGCTGTGCTAGTCGCGTTGCCGGCCATCGCCTCGCTTTTAGTGGTCAATATGGCTTTCGGGGTCATGGTGCGTGCTGCACCGCAGCTCAATATTTTTGCGGTCGGATTCCCGATCACGCTGATACTCGGATTGTTGATCATTCTCTATAGCCTGCCCAACCTGATGTATCAACTAAATAATTTATTTTCAGAGGCGTTTCGTGGCATCAGTCAATTGGCGGGAGGAGCGGGCTAATGGCCGAAAATGAAAATGGCCAGGATAAAACGGAAGAAGCCACGCCTCGACGTCGGCAAGAAGCTGCTGAAAAAGGACAAGTCGCTCGTTCCCGCGAGTTAACAACCTTGATGATGTTGCTGGTTGCTTCAGGTAGTCTGCTGATTCTAGGGCCACATCTCATTGAAGGATTGGCCGCGCAGATGCGTGCTGGTTTGGCAATGGATTCCCGGAAAATGACCGATCCTACCCAAATTCCGCAGGTATTAGGGCAGCTATTTGGCGATCTATTGTTGTTGCTGACACCTCTTCTTGGGCTGATGCTGGTCATCGCGCTGTTAGCGCCATTAGCGCTCGGCGGGTGGACTTTCAACTTGAGTTTTAAGGGAATTCATCCTATCAAGGGGTTGGCCAGGCTGTTTTCCTGGAATTCGCTGATGGAACTGGTCAAGGCGCTGATCAAATTTCTGATTATCGGTAGTGTAGCGGTATTTCTGCTCTGGCAGGGTGAAGCGGAGTTATTGAATCTGGGCCGGGAACCGCTATTACCCGCGTTGGCGCATACTGCCCAGATTCTAGGCTGGACCTTTCTAATCTTGAGTTTGCCCATGCTGTTGATTGCTGGCGTGGATGTCCCTTTCCAAATCTTCAACTATCTCCGGAACCTGCGTATGACGCATCAGGAGGTGCGGGATGAGATGAAGGATACGGATGGCAAACCCGAGGTCAAAGCGCGTATCCGCCGCTTGCAAATGGAATTTGCGCAACGACGGATGATGGAGAAGGTGCCGGCTGCTGATGTGGTGGTCACTAACCCCAGCCATTACGCAGTGGCAATGGAATATAAACAAGCCACGATGGCAGCGCCGGTCATCGTGGCCATGGGCGTTGAGCAGACGGCCTTGCGTATTCGCGAATTGGCGGTCCAGCACCGGGTTCCATTGGTGCAGTCGCCGTTGCTGGCGCGTGCCCTGTACTATAACGGCAAGCTGGATAAACCCATTCCCAATCCCCTGTATCGTGCGGTCGCCCAAGTACTGGCTTATCTGTATCGCCTGCGTCAGGAAGAGCCATTTAATCGGGATCCGATCATCCTTGATGATGTGCCGGTACCATCTGAAATGCGTACCGAGTAATTTAGAGAAAAATATGAATTTCATTATCTTATCTCTTATAAAAAGAGAGATGCGGTGAGCTTGGCCGCGACCTTAGGTAGCATAACCCGTTCCGGCTTGGGTGCCCCAGCCCTGATGATCGTTATCCTGGCGATGGTGGTCATCCCGCTGCCGCCTTTCGCGCTGGATGTATTCTTTACCTTTAACATCGCCTTGGCACTCGTGGTGTTGCTGGCGAGTGTTTACAGCGAACGTCCTCTAGATTTCACCGCCTTCCCCACCATATTGCTAATCGCTACTTTGTTGCGGCTGGCGCTCAACATTGCCTCTACCCGGGTGGTTTTGCTCAATGGCCATGCAGGAGCGGATGCGGCTGGCAAAGTCATTGAAGCCTTCGGGCAATTTGTGATCGGCGGTAATTTCGCGGTCGGCATTATTGTGTTTATCATTCTGACCATTATCAATTTTGTCGTGGTCACCAAAGGTGCTGGCCGGGTATCAGAAGTGAGCGCCCGCTTCACGTTGGACGCTATGCCTGGCAAGCAGATGTCGATCGATGCTGACCTCAATGCCGGAGTCATCGATCAGGCTGAGGCTAAGCTCCGGCGATCCGAGGTGGTGCAGGAAGCCGATTTCTATGGCTCCATGGACGGTGCCAGCAAGTTCGTGCGCGGCGATGCCATCGCTGGCCTGCTGATCACCTTTATTAACATGCTGGGCGGTATCGCTATCGGTACTTTGCAACACCAGTTGTCAATGAGCGAAGCGGCTCAATTCTACATCCTGATGACCATTGGTGATGGTTTGGTGGCGCAGATACCTGCGCTGTTGCTGTCAACCGCCACTGCCATCATTGTCACTCGTGCCTCTGGTTCTCAGGACATGGGGCAGCAGGTGACCCGGCAACTGTTTGGCAGCCCGCAAACGCTGGCGGTGACGGCAGGCATCATCGGCTTGCTGGGGCTGATTCCGGGCATGCCCAATCTGGTGTTTCTTAGCCTAGCTGCCGGGGCGGGCTATCTGGCTTGGCGCATCCATCAACGGCAATCCGCCGCTGTGCAGCCGGATATAGCCGAAGGTGGTGTTCTTACTGAACCTGGCGCTGCTGAAAGCGCGGATACCCGTGAGGTTGGCTGGGATGATGTGCCGCCTTTGGACACGATCGGTATGGAAGTCGGCTACCGGCTCATTACTCTGGTTGATCGCAATCAGAATGGTCAACTGCTGGCGCGGATTAAGGGTGTTCGCAAAAAGCTATCCCAGGAATTGGGGTTTTTGATCCCTCCCGTGCATATTCGCGACAATCTTGATTTGGCACCGACGGCTTACCGGGTCACCTTGCTGGGTGTTACCGCCGCTGAAGCCGAAGCCTTCCCCGACCGGCAACTAGCGATCAATCCTGGCCAAGTGCAAAGCACCTTGCCCGGTATCGTCACCCAGGATCCAGCATTCAAATTACCCGCAGTGTGGATTGAGCCCAGTCTGCGTGAACAGGCGCAAACCCTTGGCTATACGGTAGTGGATGCTAGCACGGTGATCGCGACTCACCTCAATCAGATATTACTGAGCCACGCCCATGAATTACTCGGGCATGAGGAAGCCCAGCAATTGCTGGACCGGCTGGCGAATGCTATGCCGCGCCTGGTGCAGGATCTTGTACCTAAAACTCTGACACTGCGCATCGTGGTGCGGGTGCTGCAAAACCTGCTGCTTGAACAAGTGCCGATCCGTGATATGCGAACTATCGCCGAAACTTTGGCGGAACATGGTGCCCGGAGTCAGGACCCTGACGTATTGACCGCTGCTGTCCGAATAGCGCTTGGACGAATGATTATTCAAAATATCAATGGCTTAGAGGATGAATTGCCTGTTATTACTTTGGCTGCTGATCTGGAACAGATATTGCTCCGTACTCTGCAAACGGGTAGGGACGAGCAGGTATCTCTGGAACCTGGACTTGCTGAACGTCTCCATAAGGCGTTGCTGGAAACTGCCCAAAAGCAGGAGCTCGTCGGGCAACCGGGAGTGTTGTTAGTTCCAGACGCGATCCGTCTCATGCTGGCGCGTTTCACCCGGCATGGAATCCCCCACCTTCACGTCCTCGCTTTCAGCGAGATCCCTGAGGATAAGAAGCTCAAGGTGATTGCCACAGTGGGTAAGTAAGCGAACCGACGCGGCTGGCCGAGGATGCGGAGGTCGTGACAACAGCGGGAAGAAAGCGATGAAAATCAAAAGACTATGCGCTGCGAATATCCGTGAGGCCATGCGCAAGATTCGCGAAGAACTGGGACCGGATGCTGTTATCCTGTCGAATCAACGGACCGCTGCCGGTTTCGAAATCGTTGCAGCCATTGATTACGATGAGCAAACACTGCAGCAGGCGACGTTGGAGGCTGCCGCTCAGCGTCGCGCATTGGCTCGGGAAATAGAGGAGCAACCTGGCCGGGATCCAGAGGATGACAAACCATCCATAGCAGCAGATCAGCTATTTGATCCAGCTATCCAGCAAGCCACTGCCGTGCCTGAATCGGATCAGCTTGCAACCTGCACCTCTCAGGAGCGAGCAGCACCAGCGCGGCTCGACAAATCGCGAGTGGTTTGGGCCCAAGATCCTTTGCTGGTTGAGATGCGTAACGAAATCCAGGTCATGCATAACTTGCTAGAACAACAGTTATCGGGTTTGGCTTGGGGAGAGCTGGCTCGTCAACAACCTCATCGGGCCGATTTGTTAAGTCAACTGCTGGATTTTGGTTTTAACCCGCATTTATGCTTACGTTTAGCGGAAGCTGCTGCTAATGAGCGGCATCCGGAACGGGCTTGGCGTCTGGCGCTGGAAACTTTGGGGCGCAGTCTTACGGTCACCGAGGACGATATTTTGACGCAGGGTGGGGTCGTTGCCTTGGTCGGCCCGACGGGGGTAGGCAAAACCACGACCATTGCCAAATTGGCAGCACGCTATAATCTGCGGCATGGCCCGCACCATGTGGCGCTGGTGACTACGGACAGCTACCGGATCGGTGCCTTCGAACAGCTTTGCACCTTCGGTGTCATTATGGATGCGCCTGTCAAACTGGTCCGCACTGCTCGGGAGTTGCGCGACGCCATCACCGGTTTCTCCGATAAGTCTTTGATCTTGATTGATACCGCTGGCATGGGCCAGCGTGATCTGCGTCTGTCACAACAGTTTGCGCTGTTAAAAGACGCGCCACAGGTCCGTAATTACTTGGTATTGGCAGCCAATGCGCTGCACGCGGTGTTGCGGGAAACTGTGACGGCGTTTGGTTGTGCCCCCTTGAGCGGCGCCATTCTGACCAAGGTTGATGAAACGACTCGACTGGGTGCAGCACTTTCTGCGGTCCATGAAAAAAGACTACCGCTGGCTTATATTGGTAACGGCCAACGGGTACCTGAAGATCTTTTGGTGGCGCGCATTGATGCCTTGATTCGCATGGGTGAAGAATTCGCCGGTTTGTACAGCGAACCGGCTGAGCGTGATACGCTCGCCTTGACCTTTGGTAAGAGGTTGGCTGCCCATGCCTGCTGATTCAGCTCAGAGTCCGTCTGTGAATATACCAAGCCATCACCGGCCTGTCCGGGTCATCTGTATTACCAGCGGCAAAGGTGGCGTGGGAAAAACCAACATCACAGTCAATCTTGCACTGGCCCTAAGCCTTCAGAACCAGAACGTGATGTTGCTGGACGCGGATCTGGGGCTGGCCAATGTGGATGTGATTCTGGGGCTTCATCCACTTTATAATCTCTCCCATGTGATCAGTCAGGAACGCACGCTGGAAGAGATCATCATTGCCGGGCCGAACGGTATCCGCATTATTCCAGCCAGTTCCGGAATCAAACACATGGCGGAGCTGGGACCGGAAGAGAATGCGGGTCTGGTTAATGCCTTCAGTGAGCTGAATGATTCACTGGACATCATGCTTATCGACTCTGCTGCTGGCATTTCTGATAGCGTGGTCACGTTCTGCCGGGCTGCTCACGAAGTAGTCGTGGTTGTTTGCGATGAACCAGCATCGATTACTGATGCTTACGCCATGATTAAGTTGCTCAGCCAGGATTATGACGTAGACCGGTTTCACATTCTGGCCAACCGGGTGATGACCGCGCAGGAAGGTCGAGAACTGTTCACCAAGCTGGTGAAGGTCTCTGACCGGTTTTTGGATGTCACCTTGGATTTTTTTGGCTCCATTCCTGAAGACCCGCAACTGCGTAAGGCAGTTCAAGCACAGCGCGCTGTTGTCGAAGCGTTCCCCGGTAGCCGCTCGGCAGAAGCCTTTCACCGGCTCGCCACTCAGGTTGTCAGCCGTTGGCCGATGCCGCGCACGGCCAGCGGCTATCTGCAATTTTTCATTGAGCGGCTGATTAACCCGGATTATGCGGTTGAGGAACGCACTGAATGAAAGGCTTGGCCCTGTACGCTAGCCTCGGCGGCGGTACGGTGGATGATTTAATCGCCCGAGGCGTGCCGCAGGTCAAACGTATTGCCTATCATCTTTTGGCGCGTCTACCGGCATCGGTTCAGATTGATGATTTGATTCAGGCCGGTATGTTGGGCTTATTGGAAGCTGCACACCGCTACGATCCTGCACAGGGTGCTAATTTTACAACGTTTTCTGAGCCGCGCATTCGCGGCGCGATGCTCGATGAAATCCGTAAGGGTGACTGGGTTCCGCGCTCGGTGCACCGCAAGGCTCGCGAAGTATCGGCAGCCATTCATGCCGTAGAGATGACCACCAGGCGTGAAGCACGGGATCAAGAGATCGCTGAGCAAATGGGTCTCACGCTGGCAGAATATCACAGCACATTGGCTGACCTGCGTGGCCAAAAACTGTTGTCTCTCGATGAAGCTGGGGCAGATGATGAGAGTGAAATTCAGCGGATTCCAACTGGTGACGATGATCCTTCTGAAGCGGTCAATCGAGAGCATTTGCGGAAGCTGCTGGCAGCCGCGATTGATTGGTTGCCAGAGCGGGAGCGATTGGTGCTATCGCTCTATTACGATGAAGAGCTTCACCTGAAGGAAATTGGCGCGGTATTGGGTGTCAGCGAATCCCGGGTCAGCCAGTTACACAGCCAGGCACTGGCTCGATTGCGCGCCCGAATCGCGAGCAAGATCGAATAGATAGATATTTTAAGGAGCGGAAAGCAATGGATATTTTGACGCTTGCGGGTCTGCTTGTCGGGTTCGGAGGTATCATTGGGGGCATGCTGCTGGAAGGTGGCCATATTGGATCACTGATCAATGCGCCAGCGTTTCTTATTGTTTTCGGAGGTACTATTGGCGCGGTCTTGATTCAATTGCCTATGGATGTGTTCAAACGGGCATTGGGCCGGGCCATGTGGGCGTTTATGCCGCCCACCGTGGATTTTCAGGCGGCAATCGAGAAAATCGTTGAATGGAGCAATATTGCCCGTAAGGAAGGTTTGCTGCGTTTGGAGGATTATATTCAACAGGAACCTGATCCCTTTGCTTCCAAGGCCTTGCAATTGCTGGTTGATGGCAAAGAGCCTGAAGAAATCCGTCATATCCTGGAAATGGATTTGACGATTCATGAGGAAAGCGAATTGCAGGCAATCACTTTTTTCGAAGGCCTGGGTGGCTATGCTCCCACCATCGGTATTATTGGCGCGGTGTTGGGTTTGATCCATGTCATGGGTAATTTGGCCGATCCTAGCAAGCTAGGCGGTGGTATCGCCGCCGCATTCGTTGCGACGATCTATGGTCTTATTTTAGCGAATGTTTTTGCTTTACCGATGGGTAACAAAATTAAAAGTTCTATTAAAAGGAAGGGCCGTCTTTGTGAGTTAATTATTGAAGGGATTATCGCTATTGCCCATGGCGAAAATCCACGTAACATTGAATCACGCCTGCAAGGCTTTATTCAGCACTGAAGACGCCACCATGAGTCGCAAGAAACACGCTGAAGGCCACGAAAATCACGAGCGCTGGCTGGTCTCCTATGCTGATTTTATTACGTTATTATTTGCGTTTTTCGTGGTGATGTATGCAGTTTCATCAGTTAACGAAGGCAAATACCGTGTGCTATCTGAGTCGATGTCGGTCGCTTTTAAAACGGTCGATGCGCATAGTGCTAAGCCGATTCTGGTCGCCGATATGGTTGGCGTGCAAGCCAGCCAATCATTTGGTGCACCCAGCGCAATGGGTCGTAGTATGGCGCCTGATCTGCGCCCTATGCCGACTATGGCGATTCAACGCTCTCCTCGGTCCATCGTTACGCTGGCTAGAGGCGACAATACAGCAAATAAAGCCAATACGACTAATGCTGAATCTAGCACCGATTCAAATCTGGCCAAGATCGTAGCCAAATTGCAGGCTTATCTATCAGAATTGATCAAGGCAGATATGATCAATCTCCGGAGCAATACGCTGTGGGTCGAAGTCGAGATTAAAAATAATATTCTTTTCGATAGTGGTAGCGCTATTGTCAATCCGGACGCTCAGGAACCTTTGGCTAAAATTGCTGAGGTTTTACGCGAAGTGCCCAACCGTATCCAGGTTGAGGGATTCACTGACAATCGCCCAATTAACACGCCAGTCTACCCGTCAAATTGGGAGCTTTCGGCAGCACGAGCGGCTAATGTAGTCAATCTGCTAATGAGGGAAGGGGTCCGGCCAGAGCGGATGTCGGCAGTGGGTTATGGCGAGTTCCAGCCGATTGCTGATAATGGTACTGAGCAAGGCCGTATGCAGAACCGGCGGGTCGTGCTGGTCATTATGGGTAATACTGAACCCCGTTATCCTGTCCAGGTTAATGAGGCAAATGTAACACTACCCTTGAAAGGTGGCTCCACTTCTCAGCTTGTCGAGGCGCAATCTATTATGGTAACCGCCGCTCATAAAAAACCAGAGTCTTGAGTCTCATAAATCAGGGTTAGCCCATGTACGATATCTTGTTCTACGGGATTGCAATCATGGCCTTGCTATTCAGCAATGTGTTGCTGATCACGCTAGGTTTTATGGTAGCCCGGCTTCACTCGCCTGCTGTATCAGAGGGCGAGTTGGAGCAGGAGACGCCAAATCTGCATCAGGAGATCAAGAGTATATCGCTTTCATTGGCAGCACTCAGCGAACGATTGGTCAAACTGGAAATTCAAATTGGACAACTCAGGGATCAAGCGGGGCAGCAAACATTGCCACTTAACCGGGATGCCGAACAAAAATCTTTCAAAGTGGCAACCAAACTGGCGTTACAGGGTGCCAGTGCGGATGAGATTGTTGAGCTTTGCGGGTTAACGCGCGGCGAGGCAGATTTGATTTGTATGTTGCATTCTAGCAATCAAGTGAGTCCCAATGGCGTAGCGAACGGTGACTTCAAATCTCAGAAGGCTATCTCTCAGCCTTCTGAGCGTTACGGCGGCAGCTTTGATGGCCAGGAAGCTCCTAATTCCGGTCAGGCATCGGCTTAGTCTGGTTGATATATAACCTTTTCAGCCGGTTGGCTTTCCTCACAGCCAGGGATCTAGGCGTAATCGTCTACTATTCCAGGCGGCAATCGGGGTGACCGCGATTCACTTTCATCGGAGGAGGGTTCCGGTCCCGATAGAGTGGGGATTGAAGGCCGGCCATCACGCGGGTTGTGTGCTGATTGTTCGCCTGAACCGGTTTGTTGACGGGCGAGTGGCTGGTCAGATACCTGTGCTTGGTTCAGAGAGACGCCTTGGCTGTCTAACATTTCCCGTAAGCGGGGTATGGTACTTTCAATGGCTTCTCGCACTACCGCATCATGACATAAGAATGTCACGTTAGTCTGGTTCTGATGTAGCGACATCCGGATTTCTAGCGGACCCAGTTGCGGTGGATTCACTCGAATTTGTGCTTGTTGCAAGCGATTGTTGACCAGCCAGCTCAGTTGATGCCCTAGTACGCGTCCCCAGTTATCCTGGCGTAGATCCAAGGTCTCTTGCGGTGTGGGTAAAACCGCTGAAGATGTTAGGGTATCAGCGGTTCGAGCCGGTGCTGCGGGTGGAACGCTTGTTGGCGTCGATGTTCCGCTAGCTGGAATGTTGGGTTCGGCAACGGGAGCGTTCGCTGGGTTTGCCAAGACGGCTCTTTGCTCTAAAGCCGCAGACGAAACAACAGCATTGCTGCTCAATCGTTGATTGGCTTCGAATGAAGGCAGGTGGTCATTTTTGGAGGATATTGTCCGCTCTGCCGTTTCAGGTGCTGGGCCATTCGTCAGAGCAGGTGCTATGCGTTGTATCCGCGTGGAACCTTCAGAAATTGTTGTGGCTAGCGTTCGCAGGTCCTGAGCAGGTTGTTCTATTTCAGTGCCAGCAAAAGTTTCAGTAAAAGGTTTAGCGAGTAAGGGACGTCTTTGAAAATATTGTTCCTTAGCCAGTGGTAATGCTTGTTGAATGGCCGCTAAGTGATCTGGGTTGGTAATAGCGATCTGGTCGTTAATAGTTGCCGCTGCTATGGCGGGCGCCACAGATATCGTAGAGACGGCGGGTAGGGGGGGTACAGTTGCTATAGGTGAAGTTGCTGGTGTGATGGGCACTACCGGCATTGCAGACCTAGTAAGTATTGATGGCATTGCTAGCGTGGCCGAAGCTGCCGGTACTCCGGGTGTTGTAGAGGGGAGGGATGCTGCTGGTGTCGCTGGCGTTGCTGGTGTCGTAGGATCAGTCCGTGTGATTGAGACGCTTGGCTTTTCAGATGCCGATGATGTGACAGGGATGGCAGGTTCTTCCGCAGGCACAGTTGAGGGTATGTGAGTAACGCCTTGCGTGGCTGAAGGTGGTGACAGCGCTGTTGCAGGCATTGCCGGCAGGGCGGGAACTCCACGCGGCGTGGCTGAATCACTGGGCGTGACCGCAATCGCCGGGGCTGCCAAAACGCGTGGCGTGGCGGAAGCGGATGCAGAGATGACAGGCGCTGGATCTGCCGGCGTTGCGGGGATGACCGGCAGGGTGGTGGTTGAGACGCTTGGCATCGCCGGCAGGG